>ERZ773234.23-NODE-23-length-56870-cov-5.777471_pt1 | contig 56870 bp, 43 predicted proteins | sample MGYA00580523_ERZ773234 | MGnify/ENA primary metagenome ERZ773234 (study PRJEB29015, sample SAMEA2738167) | human oral metagenome | biome: human oral; feature: human-associated habitat; material: saliva | place: China | collected 2262 ...
TACCGCACCCCCACAGAAGCATTCAACCAACTCATTGCTACCACCCATTGACACCGCCCCGACGAACCTGCTGTGATACATTGCCCATATGGATAAGCGCAGTGAAGCGAGGAAGCTTCGTCTTGAGTTGTTGTTGCGGGACTACGAAGGTGCACGCGAAGAGGAGCGTCAAAGCTCGTCGGCCATGGTTAATCTTCTTGGAGCTGCCCTAGTCTCTGCGCTAACAGCCTTTGTGATACTTAATTCTGACCCGCTTGGATTGGATTCAGAAACTAAGTTCTGGGCAGCCGTTCTCTCTCCGATCGTTCTCCTTCTTCCAACGGGCTATTCGGCTCAAATTGGTGCCAAAACTGCCGTACGGTCCTACTATCTACGAGTATTGGAGCGAACTATTCGATCTGAAATGAATGAAAATTGTGGTGAAAATAGCGCCGATCTTCGATATTCTGATGATCTTTCATTCCCGGCATTTTCGATAACTACATTCGAAACTGTCCACACGTCGCCAAAAAACGGACTCGGCATTACTCGTTTACTCGCACACTTTGTAACGATTGTTTTTACTTGCGCAAATTGTACGTTGATATGGTTTGGCTATACCGCTCTTCGAAATGCATTTGACGGTCACATTCTTCAGAGATCTGAAGCTCAGTTTTCTCCATGGAGTAAGGAGTTGTTACCTTACGTACCGCAAGTATATGTGATTGTAATGTTCGGTATTATGCTGATTATATTTGCATTAGCTTGGCAGACCGGCCAACATGGTCGGAGGTTCTTTGAGAATACAGTAGATGAGGTTAATAGAAGGCTCGCCCTTGGTTTGGATACTACTCAGCGGCCTTATGATGACTTCAAAAAGAGTGTTGATGATGCATCTCATTATCATCTGGCTCCGAGTATGCCGCTAAGCATCTTTCCCAAAATTGATGATTTGAATAAGTTACTTGCTGAAATCGTTGGATGCTTGATTGCTTTCTCATATTTTCGCGTGTTTGAGCATCGGTCGGTTGATATTAAATGCTCTATCACTCTCCTCGGTTTTGTAGTATTTTTTGAGTACGTGTATCAGACTCGCTATGTTGTCAATGACATTTTAGGATGTCGTGAAGAAGGGCTTCTTTCGAGTAGAAGCATTAGGGGACGCTTACATTCTGAGCAGGATGATATTAACACATTGCGTAACGGCGTATTCGATTTGGTAAAGAAATTGTATGCACGAATTGGTTTCATACTCTTTGCCATACCTGTTTGGTATTTTTTGGGGTTAGGGCCTGTATATTCGGTGTCGCTTGCGATTCTAGTTGCAATTACTGTCCCCTATGAGCTAACCAGGTATTATCTCGGAAAAAGCTCTTTCGGGTCGTGGGGGCAGAAACTTGCGGTTAGAGCAATGTTCATTCTTGTCTCACTCGGTTGGCCTTTGCGCTTGGGGGTTGGTTTTGTTGCTTACTGTTCGGCTATAGGGGCTCATTTTGATCTCGGGTTAACCTGGAAGCTCTACGTAATTCCTACGCTAGGAGAAAATGTGGCGCCATTGGTGCAGATTCTTTTCTGGCTGATAGTTTGGGGAATTTCTTTCGGTGTAGTTACTGTGTCGTTAATCTGGGTCCTAGAAGCTCTGTATGAATTTGATCGATCCTCTTGCCTTTCAATCTCAGCTAACTGGAAGGCTGGTGGAAAAAGGCATGTCCTTGAATCTCTGCGCATGTTGCTTTGGCCATTTGGAATTCACGTCGAAGAACAGAGATCTTTAGACTCAAACGAGATGCGGCATGGATTAAGTCCCCATGAAGTTTTTAATGAAGTTTCTTTGAAAGAACAGTGTTATAATTACAGAACGCTCATGTTGACCGTACTCACCATATTCAAGTTGATGATTCTTCCTTGGTCACTTGCGGTTGGGGGAGTGAGTTTTGCTTCTCTTGAAGTGATGTTATTGGTTTATCAAGTGAATTTGAGTTTCTGGTCCATTCTTGCAATTTCCGCCAGTTCTGTCGCATTGGCAGCACTGATTCAATATCTGCTAATTGCAACCAAGTTGATGGCGCCAATTGTTATTTTGGGAAATGTCTTAGTTATGGTTGTAATGCTTGGATCTAGCTTCGGATTTCATTGTTTCCCGAATTGTGCGCCTCCTGGTTTCTGGGTCGGTTATATTGGATTGTACTTTTGGGGAGGAGTCATGTCTTTTTCATACTTGAGGACTCGGTATGAGAATACTCGTAACGTTATGATGCGGATATGGGCGGATGTTAAGAATTTCAAAAATAAGTCTGCTTTCTGGCTGACCAATAGGATCCTCTCTAAAGTGTCAGTGAACGATGCTGACAATCAATAGGAGTGTTTGGCAAGACTTGCTGCTTTGCAAAATAGCTGTCGGTCTCCGTAATATTGTGTCTAGTTTCTATAGTGCTGGTTGCAACGGTTCTTGGAGAAGGAGTTCGTTGCGGCCGGTGTTACTCGTGTTTTCGTGGGGTTGTGTACCCCTCCCGTCGTGAGGCGCGTCAGGCTCGGTATCGGGAGCATGTCCGGGCTCTTGCTGATGGTTTGAACTTCACGCAGGCGGCTCACGCTGTTGGAGCGTCGAAGCTGACAGGCAAGGTCTAGCGTAATGGCCGGACTTGCTCAAGTGGACAGTGTGAGCGAGCCAGCATCGCTTCGGAGGCGCATTGGTACCGTCTTTATACGGAGTCCCAACTGGAGGGGTCTGGGTTTTTTGGACCGTTTGTTTTGAGAGGGTTGTTCTGAGTAGTCCCGGCTGTTTGTGGCCGGGCCTCATGGATGACCATGAGGACGTTCTCGAAGCACGCGCTTGAGCAGATTGTCGTGAAGCTGTAGAAGGCCGAGGCGTTGCGAGGTGAGGGCATGAGCACGGCCCAGGCCTGCCGCGTGCTGGGTATCAGCGAGGCGACGTTGTGTCGGTGACGCCAGCGTTATGGGTCGATTAATCGTAGTGAGGCCAAGGAACTGCGTAAGTTGCGCGAGCAAAACACGCGCCTCAAACAGTTGCTGGGACAAGCAGAGTTGGAAAAGGCAGCGCTGCGAGAGTTGGCAGAGGGAAACTTCTAAGCCCGGCGCATCGGCACGAGGCTGTCAGCCACCTGATCGGCCAGGGGTTTTCTCAGCTTCTTGCGCGGGCGCGTTGCCGGGCTGTCGCGGTCAACGTATTGCCGCACCCGCGCGGCGGACGGGGCGAAAACGGGTTCTTCGCATTTGAGGGTGTAGGTGTTGTTGGCGGGGTTGGGCGTGTCGTGGCCGGGTAGGGGTCGAGGCCCTTCGATGATGGGGGTTTCTACACCGTCCATCTGAAAGACCTCGACATGCCCAATACTATCTTTGATCGCCCTGATCTGAGCGCGTTCACGCGCCTTGATGACCTGGGGTTGGAGGTGACGGGTCAGCGCATTGAGGCAGACCATGCAGTGTTGGCGTGCCGTATTATTGGTGTCGGTGGTGTCGACGCTGCGGGTGCCAAGGCATTTCTCGTGGCATGGTGGTCAGGTGCTTGGCGCACGAGCCCTGTGGGTGGCGCCCCACGATTTTGCATGTGAGTGTGCGCCGCTACCGGTGCCAGGAGCGTGCTCACGTGTGGCGTCAAGACATGAGCCAAGCGGACAGAAAACATTTTTTGCCGCAGGCGCTAGGCACGAGACATAGCCACTCAAAGCTTCAAAAAGATCCAGCCAGCCTCCAGGCTGCAGGGCTGATCAGGTATTAGACTGCACATTAGGCATAATCTCTAGATAGAAAGAAGGCTCCCATGCCTACCCCTGCAAGTGTGGTAACTGATAAGCGCGTTGCCGTGATGGTGGCCGATGGGCTTGAAGAGGTCGAGTGCCTGGCGGTGGTTGATGTGCTGTTCCGCGCCGGTATCGCTGCTGATCTACTGTCCATCTCTGATTCGCTTGAAGTCACTTCCTCCCACGGCATTCACTTGCGCTGTGATGCCCTGGCCAGCCAGGTTAACCTCGCCGACTACGCCCTAATGTTCCTACCTGGCGGTATGCCGGGCACGCTAAACCTGGGTGCCAGCGCCCTGGTCACTGACGAGGTGTGCCGCCGTAGCGCCGCAGGCCAGCCCCTAGCCGCTATCTGCGCCGCCCCCTCCATTCTGGCTGAGCACGGCGCCCTGCAGGCTCGCCACGCCACCGCCAACCCCGGCTTCATGGATGCTATTGCCGCAGGTGGGGCGCTTATGAGTGAGGCTGCGGTGGTGCGCGACGCTAACTTGATCACTTCGCGTGGCATGGGCACCGCCACTGAGCTGGGTTTTGAGATTATCCGCCTGCTTTTGGGCGACGACGCCGAGCAGGTGGTGGCCCGCGTCAAACAGGGCATCGTCTACCAGCGCTAACGCCTGTTCGCATCAGTACGCATAGCTAGCCTCACCGTGCGCGCCCCCCTGATCGTCACCACGGGCGCAGCTCAGCATCACCACGGGCATCCTGACAAACTTAGGTTTTTACCTGGGCGTCAAGAATGCTAGGCTTACCGCGTGCAGAACGTATCCATGATCCGTGCTTGGTGGTGGCTACCTTAATGGGTGAGCCACTTTCGTGATGCGTTTTAAGTTTTAAGGCTCGCCCTCGCGGCGAGCCTTTTACGTTCCGGCTCGCCGCAGGCAAGAAGGAATGTTATGGCTAATACCCCAACGGTTTTCACCCGCCCGGTTAAATACCATGCCGACGGCGGCGCGCTGCTAGCCCACCTAGCCCAGCTAGGTTTGGTTGACACTGTCCAGGACGGCTCTCGCCCCACTAACACAGTGCTACTAGAAAGCGCTGATATTGCCTCTAAACAGCACCTGACCACTATCGCGGTGTTGGCTGCTAGCGCCCAGATCACCTGCACGGGCGACACCGTCACCCTTAAAGCCCTGGATACTACCGACGGCCCCCAGGCACTTAAGGCTGTGGCCCAGTACCTCAGCTCTGCCGTCACCCGTCAAAGCGACAGCGAGCTGGTTTTGCACCTGCCTAGCGTGGCTGAAGATAGCGCTGAGGAGCACGCCCGCCTGCGTGAGCGCTCCACCATGGAGCCACTGCGGATCCTGACTGACCAGGTGGTGTCGCACCCGCACCTGCCGCTGGTGGCCGGGGCAGTGGCTTTTGATTATCTGGGCACTTACGAGTCCCTGCCGTCGGTTGCCGACGGCGCCAACACCTGCCCCGATTACCTGTTCTTTAACGCCCGCATCATTTTGGTGGTGGATCACCCCACCGGCTCCTGCCAGCTAGTTGGTGCCTCGCTCGACGCCGCCCAGTTAAGTGCCCAGATGGATGCGCTAGAGGCGGCCATTAATGAGCTGCCCTCCCAGGCGCCGTCGGCCCCAGCAGAGCAAGCCGCACCGGCCCAGCAGGCGACTGAAGACACCATTACCGCCTACCCCACCATGAGCGACGCGGACTTTTGCGAGCTGGTAGCCAAAATGCAGCAGCACATCGCCATTGGTGACGCCTACCAGGTGGTGCCCAGCCGTGGCTTTGTGATCGACTGCCCCCAGCCCCTGCAAACCTACCGCTACCTGCACGACGCTGACCCCAGCCCCTACATGTTCTATATCGCCACCGACGATTTTGAACTCTTTGGGGCCTCCCCCGAGTCCTCACTGCTACACAGCGCCAAAACCGGCCAGGTGGCTATCCGCCCCATCGCCGGCACCCGCCCACGCGGCTTCGCCCCCGATGGCAGCATTGACCACGAGCTAGACATCCGCCTGGAGCTGGAGCTACGCAGCGACGCCAAAGAAGTAGCCGAGCACGTGATGCTGGTAGACCTGGCCCGCAACGACGTGGCCCGCATCAGCGCCCCGGGCACGCGCAAAGTCACCCAGCTGCTGCGTGTAGACCGCTACTCGCGAGTAATGCACCTGGTCAGCGAGGTTACCGGGCAGCTGGCCAGTGACCTGCACCCGCTGGATGCTTTCCGTGCCTCAATGACCATGGGCACGCTCACCGGCGCCCCCAAGCTGCGCGCAGCCGAGCTGATCCGCCAATATGAGGGCACCCGGCGCGGCTCTTACGGCGGCGCGGTGGGTTATCTGCGTGGCGACGGCGAGCTCGACACCTGCATTGTGATCCGCTCCGCCTTCGCGCGCGGCGGCAAGGCAATTGTGCAGGCTGGCGCGGGCGTGGTCAGCGATTCCGTGCCTCAGCGTGAAGCTGACGAAACCGCCCACAAGGCCTCTAACGTGCTGCGTGCAATTGCCGCCGCCCAAGGCAAAACCCTGCGTATTGAACGCAACCTAGTTAGCAAGGAAGCCTGAGCCATGCGCGTAGTTTTCCTAGATAACCGCGATTCATTCGTCTACAACCTGGTGGATCTGTGTACTTCGCGCGGCGCCCAGGTGGATGTTTACCGCAACACCACCCCCCTGTCTGTGCTCACCGCCGCCCTGGAGCCCACCGAGGCTGAGAAAGCCGCTGGTCAGCGTCCGCTGCTGATCACCTCCCCCGGCCCGGGCCACCCGCGTGAAGCCGGGTGTCTAATGGAGCTAACCGCCTACGCTCTTGAGCAGCGCATCCCCACCCTGGGGATTTGCTTGGGTTACCAGGCTTTAGTGGAGGCTTGCGGCGGCCAGGTGGCGCCGGTGGGCCCAACCCATGGGCGCACCGACCGGGTGCTGGTAACTAAAGCTGGCGCCGAGTTTGCCCCGCTGGCCCCCTGCGTGATTGCGCCCCGCAGCGGCGAGCAGGCCCCTTACGGCTGGATTGATGTGGCCCGCTACCACTCTTTGGGCTCGCGTGAGCTCCCCGCGCAGCTGGTTTCTTTGGCTCATTCGCGCGACGACGTGGTTATGGCCCTGCGTCACGCCAGCGCCCCCGCCGTGGGTTTGCAGTTCCACCCTGAATCTATCCTCACCCCCGCCGGGCCCACCCTAATCAGTGCCCTGTTCACGTTCTTAACCCAAGAGGCGTAAACGGCCGCCCGCTAAACGCCGGCCGCTTAAACCGGGTGCTCAAGCGCCCTGGCTTGAGCACCCGCCCCAAAAGCTGAATACCAATTTTTTAAGGAGTAACCATGAGCCAAGCCGCCGCCACCCTACGTGAGGCGCTAAACGGCGTCGTCCTAAGCCAAAGCCAAGCCGTGGAAGTATTTGCGGCCATCACCAACGGCGAGTTTAACGAGATCGAAATTGCCGCCTTCCTAGGCGCCCTGCACGCACGCGGCGAAGACCCGGCGGAAATTGCCGCCGCCGCCCAGGCTTTCCGCGCCGCCGCCGTGAACTTCCCCTACCCCAAGGGCCAGGGCGGCCTAGTGGATGTGGTGGGCACCGGCGGTGACCGTGCGGGCACAATCAACATCTCCACCGCCAGTGCGCTTGTGGCCGCCAGCCTGGGGGTGAAGGTAGCTAAGCACGGCAACCGCGCCGTCTCCTCCCGCTCGGGCGCCGCCGACCTGGTAGAAACCCTAGGCATTCCGCTGGATCTATCCCCCCAGGCCAGCGTGCAGCTGCTGGAAAGCACCGGGTTCTGCTTCCTGTTCGCCCAGAAATACCACCCGGCTATGCGCTATGTGGCGCCCGTGCGCGCGGCCCTGAAAAACCCCACCGTTTTCAACCTGATCGGTCCGCTAGTTAACCCCGCCCCGCTCAGCGCCCAGGTGCTTGGGGTGGGTAACCCGGCCCTGCTAGACGACATGGCTAGCGCCCTGGCCAGCGCCAATCTAGACCACGCCCTGGTGGTGCACGGCTCCGGCCTAGACGAGATCGCCCTGCACGGCCCCACCCAGGTGCGTGAGCTACGCGGAGCGGAAATCACCGCCTATGAGCTCACCCCCGCCCAGCTGGGCCTGGGCACCTACACGGTGGCTGACCTGGTTGGTGGCGACGCTAGCGTTAACGCCCAGCTAATTCGCGCCGTGTTCGACGGCGCCGGTCAGGCCGCTCACCGCGACGCCATCGCCGCCAGCGCCGCAGCCGTACTGTACGTAACCGGCAAGGCAGACACCCTCGCCCAGGGTGTACAAAACGCGCTGGAAGCCATCGCCAACGGCACGGTAGCCAGCCACCTAGATAAGATCGTCACGCAGGCACGTGAGCTAAGCGCCTAAGTGCCCAGGCCGTATTTAAGAGAGGTAAATCGATGAGTCAGCGTCAAGTACGCACACCTATTGCCGACCGTCTACGGCAAACCGGCACCGTTCTAGACTCGCTGGTAGAAGCCCGCAAAGCCCGCCTACCTGAGCTTTATGAACGCTATGGGCATCTAGAGGCCGCTACCATGGAGCGTTCGCAGCGTTCTTTTGAGGCTGCCCTGCGCACCCGCACTTTGGGTGAAGACGGCCAGCTGCACCCGCGCGCCGGCGGCCCGGCCCTGATCATGGAATGTAAGGCCGCCAGCCCCACCCTGGGCACAATAGTCTCTGACGGTTACAGCCCTGCCGCCTTGGCCCAGGCTTATGCGCCCGTGGCCGCCGCTATCAGCGTACTGACCGAGCCCGACCGTTTTAACGGCGACCTGGCTGATGTAACCGCCGTGTCTAAGGCTGTGCGCCAGCCGGTGCTGAATAAGGACTTCATCATTGACCCCATCCAGGTGATTGCTGCCCGCCACCACGGCGCTGACGCCATCTTGCTGATGCTCTCAGTGCTAGATGACCAGGCCTACACGCAGCTAGCGGCCCTGGCCGCCCAGCTGGGTTTGGATGTGCTCACTGAGGTTGATGAGGCTGAGCAGATGGAGCGCGCCGCCGCCCTGGGCGCCCGCATTATCGGCATTAACAACCGTGACCTGCGCACCTTGGAAACTGACCTGCACCGCACTGCCGCCTTGGCGCCCCTGGCCCCGCGTGGCGTGGTGCTGGTGGGTGAGTCTGGGGTGCATGAGCGCGCCGACGTCGAACTGCTGGCCCCCTACGTTGATGCAGTGCTGGTGGGATCGGCTCTTTCTGGCGCTGATGACCCGGCCGCCGCCGCCCAGGAGCTTTCCGCTGGCCAGCCCACCACCGGCGCGGCTGGTTTGGATGCCCACGCCCAGTCCATTGACTGGCACCCCTACTCTTCCAAACGTCTTGGCGCGGGCACCCTGGACGCGGATGCGCACACCCGCATCAGCCCCTACTTTGGCGAGTTCGGTGGCCAATATGTGCCTGAGCTGCTGATTCCTGCCCTAGACCAGCTTGAGCAGGCTTTCCTTGAGGCGGTAGATGACCCGAGCTTCATCGCTGAGATCAACGATCTTTTGCACAACTACCTGGGCCGTCCCACCCCGGTTACGCAGCTGCGTAACCTGCCACTAGGCGGCGGCGCACGCATCCTGCTTAAGCGTGAAGACCTGGTGCACGGCGGCGCTCACAAGGGCAACCAGGTTCTGGGCCAGGCTCTGCTGGCTAAGCGCATGGGTAAAACCCGCATCATTGCTGAAACCGGCGCCGGCCAGCATGGCACCGCCACCGCCATGGTGTGTGCGCTGCTGGGGCTCGAATGCACCATTTACATGGGCGCCACCGACGTGGTACGCCAGGCCCCCAATGTGGAGCGTATGGAGCTGATGGGGGCTAAGGTTGTGCCCGTAACCGCTGGTAGCGGCACCCTTAAGGACGCCGTCAACGAGGCTCTACGTGACTGGACCGCCACTTTCGCCACCAGCCACTACCTGCTGGGCACGGCTGCCGGCCCGCACCCCTTCCCCACCATGGTGCGAGAATTCCACCGCATTATTTCCACCGAGGCACGCGCCCAGACTTTGGCGCGCCTTGGCCGCCTACCTGACGCGGTGGTGGCTTGCGTGGGCGGTGGCTCTAACGCAATCGGCATGTTTGCTGACTTTATCGATGACGAAGCAGTGGCCCTTTACGGCGTCGAACCTGCCGGTGAGGGCCTAAACACCAACCACCACGGCGCCCCCATCAATGAGGGCAAGGTTGGGGTGCTACACGGGGCGCGTTCATTCCTGATGCGCACCGATGACGGCCAGGTGGAAGAGTCCTACTCGGTTTCAGCCGGCCTGGACTACCCCGGCGTTGGCCCCCAGCACGCCTACCTGGCTCAAAGCGGCCGCGCCAAGTATGTGGGTATCACCGATGAGGAAGCCATTGAGGCTTTCTTGCTGCTTAGCCGCCACGAGGGCATTATTCCCGCCATGGAATCCTCCCACGCCCTGGCTTACGCCCTGAAACTAGCTGAGCAAAACCGCCGTGAAGATGGGGACCCGCAAAAAACCATTTTGGTGTGCCTGTCCGGACGCGGGGATAAGGACCTGGACCAGATCCGTGAGCGTCTAGGTGGCTCTTTCTCCACCGACGGCGCTGTCTCGCGGGCCGCTGACCTGGTTGCTAACGGCCAGGCGGGCACCGGCACTCACCGCACCCACCAGCAAGACGCCGCGTTCGCCGCTAAGGGCAAGGAGTAAATCAATGAGCCGTTACGAAAGCATGTTTGCCACCTGCGAGCAGCAAAAACGGGGTGCCATGGTGCCCTTCGTGATGCTGGGCGACCCCACTTTGGAGGCCAGCGAACGCATTATTGACGAGTTGATTGCTGCCGGCGCCGACGCTTTAGAGCTAGGTTTGCCTTTCTCTGACCCGGTTGCCGACGGCGTAGCCATCCAGGAAGCCCACCTGCGCGTGTTTGCCCGTGGGATCAACGTTGCCGACTGTTTTGACCTAATTGGCCGCCTGCGCGCCAAGCACCCACAGGTACCCATGGGCCTGCTGATTTACAGCAACATCCCGATCGCTATGGGCTTGGAGGCCTTCTATGAGCGCTGCGCCAGCGCCGGGGTTGATTCGGTACTGATCCCGGATGTGCCCATCCGTGAGGGCCGTCCTTTCTCTGCCGCCTCTAGGGCCGTGGGCGTTGACAGTGTCTACATTGCCCCGCCTTCAGCCAGTGAGGAGACTTTGGCGCAGGTAGCTGAGGCTGCACGCGGCTATGTTTACGCCGTTTCGCGCGTGGGGGTTACCGGCGTGGAAAATGAGGCCCAAACTCAGGGGCTCAATAATGCTGTGCCCACCTTGCGCGAGCACAACTCCACCCCGGTGCTGCTAGGTTTTGGTATTTCCAAGCCCAAGCATGTGCGCGCCGCGATTGTGGCCGGCGCCGATGGGGCCATTACTGGCTCGGCGATTGTACGCATGATTGCTGCCCGCACTGAGGAGATTGTGGCCGCCCAGGAGCGCTCAGGTGCCCCGGCTTTGCAGGCCACCGCCCCGGGAGTTAACCAGCCCCTAGATGAGCTGTGCGCTCAGCTGCGTGAGTTTTTCACCTCCATGTGCGCGGCCACTACCAAGGCCTAGCCGTGGCTGCGTCCTCCCCTGGCCCCGCCGCAGCTACTTCGGCAAGCTCTGCTGGCTCGGCGGGCTCTGCCAGCTCAGCAGGCGCGGCTGTGCCCGCTGGCGGGGCCGTGCTTAGGCTGCTGCCTGCTGTCGACGTCGCCAATGGCCTAGCCGTCACCCACCGCACTAGCGCTGGGGGCGACGCCGGCGTGGGCATCTCTGCCCTGGACGCTTGCCTGCGCTGGGTGGAGGCGGGCGCCGACTGGATTCACCTGGTTGACTTGGACGCGGCCTTTGGGCGTGGCTCTAACGCGGCGCTTTTGGCGCAGGTTATCGCCGATTTGGCGCGGCTGTACCCGGGCGTGAGCGTGCAGTGGTCCGGGGGCGTTAGCAGCGCCGACGACGTGGAGCGGGCTCTGTCTGCCGGCGCCAAGCGGGTAAATCTGGGGGCCGGGGCACTTAAAGATTTAGCTGCCACCACGGCCTTAGTGGGCCGCTTTGGTAGGCACCTAAACGTGTGCCTGGACGTGTCAGCCGCGAGCGCCGCGCCCAACCCAGCAGCTCCCGCCAACCCAGCAACGCCAGGTGCGGCCCAACCAGGCGCCCAGCCGGGCGCGGCTCAGCGTGGCGCCCAGCCCCAGCCCAGCGCGGATTTGGCTGCTTATGTGGTGCATCCGCGCGGCCAGGGCGGGCCGGTGGGGCCGCTAGAGCCAATTTTGGCGGTGCTTAATGAGGCCGGCACTGGCGCATATGTGGTTACTGACCGGGTGCGTGACGGCGCCCTATCGGGGCCCAACCTGCCGCTGCTGGGGGCGCTTAGCGGCGCCACTAGTGCGCAGGTGATCGCCTCAGGTGGGGTCAGCTGCGCGGGCGATATTGCGGCTCTACAGGATTTGGCTGCCCACCACCCCAATTTGTGCGGGGTGATCCTAGGTAAAGCCCTTTACACCGGGCAGATCGACCTCAAAGCCTTACTGCGCCCCTAAAGCACCCGGCGCTTCAGGCGTTACCGCCCAGCACTTAGCCCTTGCCGCGCGCTTACCAGGAGGGGCCGCGATTGGTTAGGCTCCAGGCGTCCTCGGAGTCTTCAGAGTCTGAGTCGTCATCCCAAGATTCACTCTCAGGCAGGTCGGAGCTACCTACCGGATCTGTGGCGTAACGGTTGGGTGCAAACGCCCCGGTAGCCCCATAGGAGCTGACGCTGGCAGCGCTAACCGCACCGGCGGCCGCAAACCCATCCCCGCGATCCTCAGGACTACCCGGGGCGGGGGCGTCGTCGTCGCTGGGGGCGTCACCTTCACCCTTAATCCAAGCCAGGGTTTCCTCCAGGCGCTCGGGCGGCACCAGCACCTCGCGGGCTTTAGAGCCGGTGGAGGGGCCCACCACTTCACGCGATTCGAGCAGGTCCATTAGGCGCCCGGCCTTAGCGAAACCTACCCGCAACTTGCGTTGCAGCATTGAGGTGGAGCCAAACTGGCTGGTGATAATCAGCTCGGCGGCCTGCAACAGCAGGTCCATGTCGTCGCCGATTTCTTCCTCAATGCGTTTCTTAGTTTCGGGGACAATCACATCCTCGCGGTAGCTGGGCTGGAGCTGGTCCTTAACATGCTCAACTACGGTGCGAATTTCCTTCTCAGTAACCCAGCTGCCCTGCACACGGATCGGTGAGGATGCGCCCGGGCCCAAGTAGAGGGCGTCACCTTGGCCGGTGAGCGACTCGGCCCCGTTTTGGTCCAAAATTACGCGCGAGTCCAACTGTGAGGCGGTGGCGAAAGCTAGACGTGAGGGCACGTTGGACTTGATCAAACCGGTAACTACCTGCGCCACTGGACGCTGGGTGGCCAGCACCAGGTGAATACCGGCCGCACGCGCCAGCTGGGTGATGCGCTGAATTGAGGCTTCCACGTCTTTAGGCGCGGTCATCATCAAGTCAGCCAACTCATCTACCACCACTAGCAGGTAGGGGTAGGGCGCGATCTGACGCTGGGAGCCGGGAGGGGCCTGTACTTCGCCGGCGCGCACTGCCCGGTTGAAGTCATCAATGTGCTTATACCCAAAGGAGGCCAGGTCGTCGTAGCGGGCGTCCATTTCCTTAACCACCCATTCCAGGGCTTCAGCAGCCTTCTTGGGGCTGGTGATAATGGGGGTGATCAGGTGGGGAATGCCTTCATAAATGGTTAGCTCCACGCGTTTGGGGTCAACCAGCACCATGCGCACTTCCTCGGGGGTGGCGCGCATCATGATGGAGGTGATCATGGAGTTAACAAACGATGATTTACCTGAACCGGTTTGCCCAGCTACCAGCATGTGCGGGGTTTTAGCCAGGTTGGTGACCACATAGTTACCCTCAACGTCCTTACCCAGGCCCACGGTTAGCGGGTGGGTGGAGTTTTGGGCCACCGAGCTGCGTAGCACGTCGCCCAGGGTCACCATTTCGCGGTCTGCGTTGGGGATTTCAATACCGATGGCGCTCTTGCCGGGGATGGGGGTGAGCACCCGGATTTCGTCGCTGGCCACCGCGTAGGCAATGTTTTTTTCTAGGCCCGTGATACGTGAAACATTAACTCCGTGACCACGGTGAATCTCGTAGCGGGTTACCTGCGGGCCGCGCGTGTAGCCGGTCACCTTGGCGTCCACGTTAAATTCGGTGAATACGTCTTGTAGGGCTTGGACCACCGCGTCGTTGGCGGGGGTGCGTGTGGCGTGTTCGCGCCCGGCCACCAAATCGTTCATGTCGGGTAGGTGGTAGGTGCCCCCGTCGGGTAGCTGCATGGAAAATTCGGGTTCACTGCCCACACTGGCGGCGGTGGAAACTACCGGCGCGGTGGCTGCGGTGGGGGCGGTGGCCGCCGAGGTTTGCCGCGCCGCCTGCGAGTACAGTCCCAGATCACCTAGTTCAGCGGTTTGGGCGGTGTTCATGGGCACAGTGGCCTGGGTGGGGGCGTCCTCAGAGGGGGCGTCAATGTCGCGTGGGCTGGTTACATCCGGTTCTTGACTACGACGGCGCCCGGGGCGGCTTTGGCGGGCCTTGGCCGCCACGCTGGGGCGGCGTGGGGCTTTGGGCTCGTCTAGGGGGTCGATAACCGCCGTGTTTTGTAGGTCTTCCTTGTCAATGGCACTGCGGAATGCCTCATCGGCGTCGTAGGTGTCCATGACGGCGGTTTGCTGGGGGTCTTGGGCGTTGTCGCGACCAAAAACGGAACGCATCCGCTCCAGGGCCCGGCTGGCGACGTCGTCGTGAGGGGCGCCAGAGCCACCATCTAAGCCCTGGCCACGCACCATCTCCCACACGTCAAAAGCGGTGCGCCCTGAGGCCACCAGCAGGCAGAAGGCCACCAGCAGCAGCAACACCACTACCGCGCCTACGGCAGAAAATAATTTAGCTAGCGGGTAGCCCAGTAGCCAACCGAACACTCCCCCGGTTTGTTCCAGGGTGTCGATGTCAAAGGGCTGGTTGCCGTTAAAAATCTGGATTAGGGCGCCAATAGCAAAAGCGATAGCTAACGCGGCTAAAGCAATACGGCTGGTGGTTGGGCTCAGCGGTTTGCCGCGTATAAGCATGATCCCGCCCCAAATCACCATGGGGGCTGCCAGTAGAGACAGCGCCCCGAAGGGGAAAGCCACCAGGTGGTGTAGTAGGGAGCCGGCGCTACCAGAAATCCCCAGCCACTCACGCAAAGTAAGCAGGGCACCTAGCGCAATCAGCGCAAATCCCCCGCCTAGGCGGCGGTAAGGCGAAGCGTCACTGGGCGCATTTTGGCGCGACGCACCGCCCCGTGAACGCGAGGCGGCAGGGGTAGCAGCAGAGGGAGAGTTTCGCTTAGCCATGATAGTTAGACGTTAATAGACGCGAGCTCAGGCGTGCTTACAGGCACGCCGAAAGCTAAATGCAAGGGGTAAAACACACACCCCAGTATTAAAAACTAGATTTTTTTAAATAGCGGCTAAAGATTCAGTGTCCCCTGCTTCACGCAGTAATTGGTCAATATCTTCTGCGCTAGGGGCGTGGTTATCTTCGCGTTGGCTAATCATTAGGGCGGCAGCCGCATTGGCGCGGCGAGCACTTTGCAGTACCGAGTAGCCCTTTAACAGGCTGGCAATTAGTACCCCGGTGTGGGTGTCACCGGCGCCAGTGGTATCTGTAACAGACATGGGGTAACCGCTCACCAGCGTGGGTTGGCCGTGATCGGGTAGCAGCAGCTCACAGCCGGCGCTGCCGATGCGGCGCACAAACATTGCGTTAGGGGCGGCCCGGTACATTAGCTCCACTCCCCCCAGGCGGGCGCGCAGCTGGTCAATTTCTCGGCGGTTGCCGGTAATAATGTCGGCGCGGGCCATTATTTTTAACAAAATCCGGTCCAAAATATCTACCACTGCCGGCCCAAAATCCACCACCAACTGCACCCCGGTGGGCAGGGCAGATAGCCATTGACTTATGCCTTCACGTGTACGCTGGTGAACCAAGTCATAGCCGGCGGCGTGTACGTAATCTCCCGGCACCAGCTTAAGATTTTCTAGATCCTCAAGCTGGGGCTCGCTTTCAACCCCTTCAGTGGTGATGAAGGTGCGTTGGCCTCCGGGTTCGATCAGGGTGGTGCAGGTGCCGATGTCACCTACCAGCTCCTGAACTACATTCTCGACGCCGTCGCGCAGCATGGAGGCACGCACTAGTGCAGAGTTGGGGCCGGTACCCAGGGTTGAAGCCAGGGCCACGGGAACCTGCTGGCTGGCAGTAGCGCGGGCGATGGTGTAGCCACCACCCACCTTGGTGCCATTTGAGAGTGCAGTAACCGCGCTACCGGCCTTGGGAAAGCGAGCAACTTTCAAAGGTAGGTCAATCAGAATTGATCCGGTAGATACCAGGCAGTTAGGGCGCTGGGGAAGTGCGGTTTGGCTCATGGTCTCTCTTCAACACTTGGGGCAGGGTCAAGTTGATTGTAAAGCCCCTAAACCTCACGATTTTAGGGGCTTGACAACTTTTAGCGCGGGCGGGCGTAGGGGAAAGCGATAACGTCACGGATAGACGTCGCACCGGTGATCAACATCACTGCACGATCGACTCCCAGGCCCAAGCCGCCGGTGGGAACAAGACCCAATTCCAAGGTGCGCAGGAAGTCTTCGTCTAGGCTCATCGCTTCCGGGTCGCCGGCGGCGGCGCGCAAAGATTGGGCGGTGAAACGCTTACGCTGTTCACCGGGGTCAGTTAGCTCAGTGTAGGCCGTGCCCAGCTCCATCCCCCAAGCCACCAGGTCCCAGCGCTCAGCTAGGCGCGGGTCGCGGCGGTTTTGGCGGGTTAGCGGGCTGGTTTCCACCGGGAAATCAATATAGAAGGTGGGTTTGGTGGTGGTGGCTTCAACTAGTTCATCGTAGAGCGCGCCAATCACATCACCGCTGCCAGCTGCCACGGGCACCTCAATGTCGTTAGCTTCAGCTAGTTCCAGTAGCTTTTCTAGCGGGGTGTCTACAGTTACTTCCTGGCCCAGGGCCTTGGAAATAGCTTCATGTACACTCACCACCGGCCAGTCACCGGAAATATCCACGGCCACATAATCAACCCCTGAGCGGGTTGAATGCACCGGCAGCCCTTCAGTTCCGGGCGTGCCCACCGCGCGCAGCACCACCGGGGCGCCGTGCACCTTAATGGCGGCTTCCTGGAAGATACGCTGAGTTAGCAGGCGCATGGTGTGGTAGTCGCCGTGAGCCACATAAGCCTCAAGTGAGGTGAACTCAGGGTTGTGGGTGGCGTCCACCCCCTCGTTACGGAAGGAGCGGCCAATTTCGAAAATAGCCCCCATGCCGGCCACAGCCAGGCGCTTGAGGAACAGCTCCGGGGCGATACGCAGATAAACATCGGTGGAGTAGGCGTTCATGCGGGTGATGAACGGGCGGGCGTTAGCCCCACCATGTACCGGCTGCAAGATTGGGGTTTCTACTTCCACATAGCCCTGCTCACCCAGGGTGTGGCGGATGGAAGTAACAATGGCTGAGCGCTGGGCGATCAGCTCAATGGCGTTAGCGTCAGCCAGCAGCTGCTGGGTGCGGGTGGCGTTAGCCCCCAGTGGGATGGTGATCTTGCCGTGTCCCCCGCGCCGGGCGCGCGGCAAGGCGGTGAGGGCTTTGGCTAGCAGCTGCCAGCCCTGCACCAAAATTGAGGGCTCCCCGGTGCGTGTACGCATAGCCAGGCCGGAAACCACCACAATGTCGCCACGGTTAATCAGTGAACGCCACATTTCCAGCTTGGCACCGGTTTCTGAGGCATCAAAGAGCAGCTGAATATGCTTGTAGCCCTCTACCAGGTCAACGAAGATAAGCCCACCGTGGTCACGCTCTAGGCCCACGCGGCCCTCAACACGCAGCTGCACAATAGATTCTTCACCTGCCGCCAACTGGCGGAACACCGGCTGCACTAGGGCATGGGCCGGGGGCATACCGTGCTTAACCCCAGTGGGATAGGGGTCAATTTTGGCCTCCAGAGTGCGTTCTAAGGCCACCGCGCGTTCACGATCCTCAGCCGACAGACGCCGGGTAGGGATTTGCGCTTGAATGTGGCGTTCAACCTGCTGGGCCACCAGGGCTGCATAGTCGCTACCCATAATGGCGCTGTTATCCACGTGGGCGCGGCCAAAGCGCTCAAAGTTAGGGATGAAACCTTCTAGGCGGCCAGCTGCCAGTAGCACGCGGGCGGCTTGGGTGCCGTCGGCGTAGCACATGTAACGCGGGTACCAGCTGGGGTTGTATTTGGCGTTAGATTCATACAGCTGCTCCAGCTGCCAAAAGTGCGAGGCAAAACGCATGATCCGAGCCATGGTTTTAGCCGCCAGGGAGGCGTCCACCGCCATACCGTCCACAAATACGGAACGGAACATAGCAAAGTTCAGCGAAACCCGGTCAACCCCGTAGCGTTCGCCGTCGGTTAGCAGGGCTGCCACCATAGCCTCATTTACCCCGTTGGGGGCCTTGGGGCTGCGGCGCATCACGTCCAGGGACACCCCGCGCTTGCCCCAGGGGCAAAACGCCAGTAGCGCCACGGTCTTGTCATCTTGATCCTGTACCGTAACCACCAGCTCACGCTCGTCGACGTCGTCGAGAGTGCGATCTAGAGCCATAGAGAAGCCGCGCTCTTCCCCGTTACGCCACGCATTAGCCAAATCGCGCAGCTGACGGCGTTCCTCGTGGGGAATGTCGCCTAGGCGCCTAATTTCCACGCGGGCGCCACTGGCACGTACTCGCCGCACCGCTTTAGCCACCTGCGGCAGGCCCCGCAGCGAGAAACTGGCGGCCTCAATAATGGACTCATCGCCCATGCGGCGCACGGTGAAACCAAAGTTTTTGTAGGCACGCGCGCCCTTCTCACCAGCGGAGATAACTGCCGGCACCCAACCGTAGTCGCCACATTCATCCAGCCAGGCACTAATGGCGTCATCCCAACTGGCCGGGTCACCTAGCGGATCGCCGGCAGCCATGGCCACACCGGTAGACAGGCCAAAGGAAACCGCAGCCTTACCGTCAGGAGAAAACACGGTCAGACGGTCACGGCGGGTAGCGAAGTAGCCCAGGGAGTCTTCCTCCCAATCCAGCAGCAAACCACGCACACGCAGGTCATCACCGGCGCGCGGGGTGCGCTTAGCTGAACGCAAAAACACGGTCAGGCTAATTAGCACCACCAGGGCAGCCAGCAGGTAAAGCAAAGTACCCAGCCACACCGGCCCCTGATAGGCGGGAACGCCCCCAATGCCACCAATTTCTGGGCCTAGGGTGCGCCAAGCTACCCAGCGCATACGGTGGCGGATAGCCCATTCGTTACCGTCGGGGCTGTGCGCGGGCACCACCAGGAGCGTGCCCAGGGCAATCACGGAAGCCATACCAACCACTAGGGTCAGCAGCGCCCGCCACCATGAGCCGCGCACAATACGGCCGGGGAAAGCTGGGCGGGAAGCCAACAAAATCGCGATAACCGGGATACACACCAGCACCCAGGCCAGCATGAGCCAGTCTGGGCCGTGCTGGGTGACAGTCACATGGGTGCGCTCTTCCAGATCATCTGGGAACTGCTGGTATACCAGCGTCAGTGAGCCCACCGTTAAGAACAGGAACTGCAAGGTCAGGGCCAGGTTAAGCGCCAGTCGTTTGCGCCTACTGGCCGCCCCGGCCCAAATCAGTAGTAGCACCGCCCCCAGGAAGGAGGCACCCACCGGGATACCAATAAAGTAGAAAGGCTCAACAACCAGCTTATATAGATCCCAGCGCCTTAGCCCCAGTCCCCCAAGTAGCGATAACACCGCAGCTATCTGCAACAGCCGCGCCATGATGGTCGGCATAGAGTCGATCCATCGGCGGGTATCTGCGCCTACTCTGCGCCGCAGCGGAGATATCAGCTTAGCCGGGGCGGTGGTGCTCTTGGGTTCAGTCACTAGTGAATTTCCTATTTACGCTTTAATTACTACAGGCACGATCATAGGTCGGCGGCGTAGCTTACGAGCTACCCAACGTCCCAAAGCGCGCCGCATAACCTGCTGTAGGCCGTGAGTGTCGCTAACGCCACTGTCTAGGGCGTCACCTAGCGCGTTGGTGACGTCAGGAAGAACTTCCTCAAATACAGAGTCGTCTTCTGCCACGCCTCGGGCCTGAATGTGCGGTCCAGCCAGAATAGTACCGGTTGTGGTCTCTACGACCGCAAAAACTGAGACAAAGCCTTCTTCTGCCAGTACGCGGCGCCCGGCTAGCTCGTCTTCGTCAATTTCACCCACGCTGGAGCCATCTACGTACACGTAGTCGCATGGGTAGGAGCCCACCACCTGGGCTTTTCCTTCATATAGGTCGACGACGTCGCCGTCCTCGCACAGCATTACGTTGCTGGCTGGTACCCCGGTCTTTACCGCGAGCGCACCGTTGGCCACGATGTGGCGGATTTCGCCGTGGATAGGCATTACGTTGCGGGGCTGGACGATGTTGTAGACGTGCAGTAGTTCCTCGCTGGAGGCGTGGCCGGAGACGTGTACGCGGGCGTTGGCCTGGTGTACTACGCGCGCACCTAGACGCATGATCTGGTTGATTACGCGGAAAACAGAGTTTTCGTTGCCCGGGATTAGTGAGGAGGCGAAGATAACCGTGTCTTCGGGGTCTAGGGTGATCCAGCGGTGTTCGCGGTGGGCCATGCGGCTAAGGGCGGCCATGGGTTCACCCTGGGAGCCGGTGGCCATTAGTACGCGCTGGCTGGGTAGGTAGTTGTTGATTTCGCGCTGGTCTACGATTACGCCTTCGGGCACGTTTAGGTAGCCGCGTTCGGCGGCGATTTTCATGTTGCGCACCATGGAGCGGCCAATGAGGGCGACTTTGCGGTCATGTAAGGCGGCGGCGTCGAGCACCTGCTGGACACGGTGGACGTGAGAGGAGAAAGAAGCCACCACGATTTGACCTTGGGATTCGTCAAAGACGCGGTTTAGTACCGGGCCGATTTCACGTTCGTGGGCCACCATGCCGGGTACTTCAGCGTTGGTGGAGTCTACGCAGAATAGGTCTACGCCTTCTTCACCAAAGCGGGCGAAGGAGCGCAGGTCGGTGATGCGCCCGTCGATGGGCAGGGAGTCCATTTTGAAGTCGCCGGTGATTAGGGCGGTGCCGGCTTTGGTGCGGATGAAGGCGGCCATGGCGTCGGGGATGGAGTGGTTTACGGCCACAAATTCCATGTCGAAGGCGCCGTAGCGTACGCGTTCGTGTTCGGATACTACGCGCAGCTTGGGGTTGATACGGAACTCTTTTAGTTTGGCTTCTACGAAGGCCAGAGTTAGTTCGCTGCCGATTAGTTCAATGTCAGGGCGTAGCTTTAGTAGGTAGGGTACGGCCCCGATGTGGTCTTCGTGGCCGTGGGTGAGCACTAGGGCCTGGACGTCGTCGAGACGGTCGGCGATAGGGCCAAAGTCAGGCAGAATCAGGTCCACACCGGGCTGGTCTTCTTCAGGGAAAAGCACGCCGCAGTCAACGATTAAAAGCTGCCCCTGGGTTTCAAAGACAGTCATGTTACGGCCAACCTCACCTAGACCACCTAGGGGGTAAACGCGTAGGGCTGCGGGATTAGCGGGGGCGGGGGGCTTTAGCGCTTCAAAAGTGGTCACGTAAACCATCCTAAACTTTAGAAACCGGCGTTAGTAGACGCCGCTTAACTACAAAAAAACCCGGGCAAAACCCGGGCTCGTGGTACCCCCAACCGGATTTGAACCGGTGTTACCGCCGTGAGAGGGCGATGTCCTAGGCCGCTAGACGATGGGGGCCTTTTGCTCCTTGCGGAACGGTGTCTACGCTTTTGTGGAGCGTATCCGTACCCCCAACCGGATTTGAACCGGTGTTACCGCCGTGAGAGGGCGATGTCCTAGGCCGCTAGACGATGGGGGCCTTATTCACTTTTTGGTTTAACCAGTAAGTGGCTGGGGTACCAGGACTCGAACCTAGAATGGCTGAACCAGAATCAGCTGTGTTGCCAATTACACCATACCCCAAGGGGATCACGCTGCGGTCACAAACCTTTTGGGCTTGCCCCGGCGGCGCAACGGGTAAGAATCTATCGGATCTTTAGCCCGCTTGCCAAATTTTTTTAACGTGACCCTAAGCACATTTGGGTTTTACTTTGAAATTGCAGCCAAAAGTGCTTCAATTCGGGCCATGGTTAGCTCCTTACCCAGGATTTCCATGGACTCAAATAGCGGCGGGGAGACCTGGCGGCCGGTTACGGCTACGCGCAGCGCCCCGAAGGCCACGCGCGGCTTGAGCCCCAGGCCCTCAACTAGAGCCTGACGCAGCGCCTGCTGTAGGGCGTCGTGGTTCCACTGCTCCAGGGAACGCAGGGCTTGGTCGGCGGCCTGCAGTACCTGCTGGTTAGCGGCTACGGTTTCAGGGTTCTTTACCAGCTTGGCGAAAGACTTTTCGTCGTAGTCCAGGGCGGCGGCGTCGGTAAAGAAGAAGCCCAGCATGCCGCGAGCCTCCCCTAGTAGCTGCACGCGGGTCTGAATCAGCGGCGCGGCGGCAGTTAGAATCTCCTGCTCACGGGCGGTTAGCTGGTCAAATTCGGGGGCGCTAACCAGGGCTTGAGCCTCCTCAGCCGGGGCGTAGAGGTCGTAGAGGTAAGGCACCAGGCGGTTGCGGAAATCCTCCCCCTCCAGGCGGCGCACGTGCTCAGCGTTAATAGCCACACACTTCTTGGGGTCAAAGCGGGCCGGGTTGGGGTTGACGTCGTGAATGTCGAAGGCGGCCACCAGCTGCTCGGGGGTGAAGATGTCCTCATCCTTGCTCAGCGACCAACCCAGTAGGGCCAGGTAGTTGAGCAGGCCCTCGGGGATCATGCCGTTTCGGCGGTGTAGCAGCAGGTTGGAGGAGGGGTCACGCTTGGATAGCTTCTTGTTACCCTCACCCATTACGTAGGGCAGGTGCCCAAAGGCGGGGATGAACTGGGCTCGGCCAATGGCGATTAGGGCCTGGTAGAGCACAATCTGGCGGGGGGTGGAGGATAGTAGGTCCTCGCCGCGCAGCACGTGGGTGATGCCCATTTCGGCGTCGTCAACCGGGTTCACCAGGGTATATAGCGGGTCACCGTTGGCGCGCACCACTACATAGTCGGGCACGGAGCCGGCCTTGAAGGTGATCTCGCCGCGCACCAGGTCAGTGAAGGTGATGTCTTCATCAGGCATACGCACGCGTAGCACCGGCTGGCGCCCTTGGGCGCGGTAGGCCTCAATCTGCTCGGCGCTGAGGTTGCGGTCAAAGCCGTCATAACCCAGTTTGGGGTCTTCACCCTTGGCGCGGTGGCGGGCTTCAACCTCTTCAGGGGTGGAGTAGGACTCGTATAGGTAGCCGGCTTCTAGCAGCTCCTTGGCCACCTGCTTGTACAGGTCCATGCGCTGGGACTGGCGGTAGGGCTCGTGTGGGCCACCCTTGCCAACGCCCTCATCCCAGTCCAGGTGCAGCCAGCGCAGCGAGTCTAGGATGGCGTCAAAGGATTCTTCAGAGTCACGGGCGGCGTCGGTGTCTTCGATACGGAAAACGAAGGTGCCACCTACGTGACGGGCATAAGCCCAGTTAAACAGACAGGTACGCACCATACCGACGTGGGGGGTACCGGTGGGGGAAGGACAAAAACGTACGCGAATATCACTGCCGGTGGGCAGGGCGTGGGCGGCTGATGCCTGGGTTAGCTCACTCATAATGTCTTAAGCCTACCGCCGCCGGCCTTGCCCCACTTAGGTTGGGGCGTACAGTTAGCTTATGAGCACTATTACACAGGCTTGGGATTCGTTAACCGCGCAGCAAATGCGTGAGCGCGGCTCTTTGAAATGGACGCGCTGGCCCGGCACGATTGGTGCCTGGGTGGCCGAAATGGATTTAGGTATTGCCCCTGAAGTGGCCGAGGCCATTAAGCAGGCCGTTGATGTAGGCGAGCTAGGTTACATGCCAGATGGCCTGCTGACTGAATGCGAGCGGGCTTTGGCCGCCTATTCGCGTCGTAACTATGGCTGGGATTTGGATCCGGACAAGATTTTTGTGGTCCATGACGTGATCATGGCGCTGCGCCGGATTTTGACTGATTTCTGCGACAAATCTAAGCCGGTTATTGTGCCTACCCCGGCCTACATGACCTTCCTTAAAACCATTCCGGCCTGCGGTTTTCAGGCCGTGCAGGTGCCTAGCATTTATGCCGAGGGCACCTGGCAGCTAGATTTTGAGGGTATTGAAGCGGCTATGTCGCGTGGGGCCAGCCTGTTTATTTTGTGCAACCCCTGGAACCCGGTGGGGCGTGTGCTTACCGAGGCTGAGCTAGATAAGGTAGCGGAGCTTTCCGCTAAGTATGGCGTGCCCGTCTTTAATGACGAGATTCACGCTCCCCTACTGCTCTCCCCTGAGGCCAAGCACCACCCCTACCCGCTGCGGGCGGCGGCTGACCCGGATCTGACCTGGACCGCCACTTCGGCCTCTAAAGGCTGGAATGTGCCGGCTTTGGGTGCGGCGCAGCTGATTTTGGATGGCAAGGTGCGTCAGGCTTGGCGCCCTATTGCCGACGACGTCGCCCACCACGCTGGTCCTTTGGGTGTGCGTGCGGCTACGGCAGCTTTCACCCAGGCACAGTATTGGGTGCGCGAAGTTTCTAGCTACGTGCATGAAAATGCGCAGCTAGTTAGCCAGGAGCTGGCCAAGGTGGGGCTACACATGGATGTTCCACAGGGAACCTACCTGGGCTGGGTGGATTGCTCTAGCCTGCTAGAGCGCGGCGTTAAGGGCTCACCCACCACCTGGCTGCGCGAAAACGCCGGCGTGGCTCTAACTGATGGAGCTGACTGTGGTCATGGCTACGAGCACTTTGCCCGCCTAAACATGGCTACCGGCCACGCCATTGAGCGCCAAACCGTGGAGCAAATCAGCGCCGCAGTGAACAAGTTGAACTAAAAGCGACTACCGGATAGAGGTAGGCCGCCTAAGTTAAGGGGCAACTTAGGCGGCCTACATTTTTTGCGCCCCTAAATTTTTTAGGAGCGCTAAGCGTGCTTAGCGCACTACGCTAGCGATTCTACCCAGTCCATCGATCTGCGCCGCAACACCCACGCCGACAGGAACATCTTTTGCATAGGCAGCTGCGCCAGTTAGGATCACATCTCCAGGCAGTAACGTAAACATGCGTGAGACACTGGCCACAATATTTTCGATACTGACGTTCAAGTTGGCGGTGTTGCCCTCCCCCACTACCTCGCCGTCAATGCGTAGGGTTACACGGGCGTTAGCCGGGTTGAATTCGTCGTCGGCTTCGGGCAGATAAATCCACGGACCTAGCGGGCAGGCGGTGTCAAAAGACTTAGAGCGCACAATATTGTCGCTGGGGGCGGCCACATCATTAGCTACCGTGTAGCCCAGCACATGGCGGGCGGCGTCGGCGGGATCTACATCCTTACACAGATCTTTAATGATGATGGCCAGCTCCGCCTCATGCACCAAAGTCTGTGACCAGTCAGGCTTAATAATTGGGGTGTCGGTGCCGATCACGGCGGTGTTGGGCTTGAGAAAAACGAAAGGCGGCTCGGTTAGTGAGCCCGCTTCGCCGTCGTAGGTGGAACCTAGTCCCACCACTTTAGAGCGGGGAATAACTGGTGAGAGCAGACGCACCTCGTTTAGGGGGATAACTTCACCGGTAGCCTCAGGGGCGCCAAATAGTGGGTCACCTTTGAGGACCACTAGTCGCGCAGTGTCGGGGAAATCTAAATCGCAGCGTTCGGTGTAATCCAAGCCCTGCACAATGCCGTAGCGGGGTTCATCACCGCTAGTGAAGCGAGCCAAAATCATGACTTTAGTCTAACGCCGACGTCGGCCCTTAGCTGCTAAAACCAGCCAGAGCCGACGTCGACCTTAAACTTGCGTTAAGCGGCCGCGCCCCTTAGGGCCACAATCAGGTGCCACAAAGGACCAAGGGGCACAGCAGCCACTTAGCGCCAGTGTAATCACGCAGGCCTTAAGCCTCAGCGCGATCATTTACGTGCACGCCAGCGTTTTCGCTAGACCACACGTCGCCGGGGAGCTTGCCAGGCAAGAACTTGTTGTCGCTAGAGACGAACCGGATCTCATCAATCTTGCCAGCCTTGAGCTGGGCGTACTGGCTTTCCCAGTCACGCAAAGCCCCAAAGGCCCAGCGGCCCATAATGGTGATAGCGAAGATGTTGATGGTGGCCATGATGCCCATAACCACGTCGGCCAGGTTCCACACGAAGTCCAGGGAGGCTACCGCACCCACATAGGTGGCAACCAGGATCATTACCCGCAACCAAGTGTGGTTGAGCTTCTTGGTGGCCCCGCGCAGGAAGGAGTCGTTGATTTCCGCGTAGGTGTAGTTACCCAGCAGCGAGGAGTAGGCGAACACGAAAATCATGGCGGCCATCAGGTACTGGGCCCAGCCACCTAGCTGTGAGGTTACCGAGATTGAGGTGAGCGTGCCGGCGCTGAACTGGCCGGTGCGGGCGGCGGCCGGGTTGTAAACCCCAGACAGCAGCACAATCAGGGCGGTGGCGGTACACACCATCAAGGTGTCCACAAATACACCCATGGACTGGATGAAACCCTGGTTAACCGGGTGGGCGGTGGTGGCAGCGGCAGCAGCGTTAGGCACCGAGCCCTCACCGGCCTCGTTGGAGAACAAACCACGCTTAATACCGTTTAGGGCGGCGGCTGTGAAACCACCAGCCATACCGGCCAGCGCCTGGTCTAGCCCAAAGGCACCCTTAATAATCTCCATTAGCGCACCGGGAATAGCGGTGATGTTTAGCAGCAAAATAACTGCGGCCAGCAATACATAACCCAGCGCCATAATCGGGGCGATCCACTCAGAGACCTTAGCTACCTGACGCATACCACCAAAAATGATGGGGGCAGTGATCACCAACAGACCCACGCCGGTAACCCAGGTGGGCACGTTAAAAGTGTGCTCCATAATGCCGGAAATGGCGTTAGCCTGGGTGGCCTCATAGGCGAAACCGAACACGAAAATAATTACTGCCGCGAAAGCCACAGCCAACGGTTTCATCTTCAGCCCGCGCGTAATGTAGTAGGCCGGCCCACCACGGAAACTACCGTCGGGGTTAGCTACCTTATACATCTGCGCCAAGGTGGCCTCCACGAATGCGGTAGCCATACCCACCAGGGCCACTACCCACATCCAGAACACGGCGCCCGGACCACCCATGATGATGGCTAGCGCCACCCCAATGATGTTACCGGTACCCACACGTGAAGCCAGGCCAATGGTGAAGGCCTGGAAGGAGGAGATACCCCCACCTTGCCCATCACGCGAGTTGGTTAGTGAAGCAACCATGTGCCTAAAGAGGCGGAACTGGATGCCATACATGCGTGCCGTGAAGTACAGCCCCACGCCGATCAGCAAGAAGGCTAGGAAATAGCCGTAGAAGTAGGTGGAAAAATCCCCTAGGGCAGCGGTTGGCTTAGCCAACCAATCATCGGTTTTTGCGATGGCCAACATTGGCACTTCCTTTCGCAGAGATAAAAATTAGCTACTGCGAGCCTAAGTGCTTTATGTTTCAGGGTTATGACGCCGGCGTTTCCCACACGTTCGTTTTTACATCTGCAGGCAAATTGGGGTTGTTTTTACCCACAAAAACGGGGGTTTTGACGCCGTCGCGACGCTGAGACTCCCAGTCACGCAGGGCGCCAGAAACCCACTTGGCCAGCCAAATCAGGGCCAGCAGGTTGGTGGCGGTCATGATGGCCATCATTACATCCACCGAGTTCCACACCAGTTCCAGCGTGGCCAGGGCGCCCAGCACGGTGCTAACTACCGATAGCACGCGCACAAAAATGCGTCCGCCCTTTTTGGGGCTGATGAAGTTAACGGCCACCTCAGAGTAGGAGGCGGCGGCCAGTACTGAGGAGAAAGCCAGCACGGTAATGATTAGGGCCATGGGAATCTCAGCCCAGCCGCCCAGGGCGGAAACCACGGCTTTTTGGGTCAGGCTCGCGGCCTGGCTGGGGTCTAGCGCGCCGGGGGTGTAAACCGAACTACCCGCACTCAAAATCACGATGGCGGTCATGGTGCACACAATGATGGTGTCCACAAACACGCCCAGGGACTGTACCAGGCCCTGCTGGATGGGGTGAGCCACGGTGGCGGTGGCCGCCGCGTTAGGGGCGGTGCCCTGACCGGCTTCGTTAGAGAACAGGCCACGCTTAGTGCCGTTGATTAGCGCCGCCATAATGCCGCCGGTAACGCCGCCGGCAAACTGGGCTGGGCCAAAGGCAGATTCCACAATGATTTCCAGGGCAGGCAGCACCCGGTCGTAGTTAACTGCCAGCGCCCCCAGGCCCAAAGCCAGGTAAACCACGCTCATAATGGGGGCCATCCACTCGGTAACTCGGGCCACAGAGCGGATACCACCCAAAATCACCGGGGCCGCCAAAACAAACAGCAGCGCCGCCGTCACTTCCTTGGAGGTATTAACGCTAGAGCCGGGTCCAATAATGCCGCTAATGGCGTTGGACTGCACCATGATGATGGAAAAACCGCAGGTGGCAATGGTTAGCACGGAGAAGAGCACGCCCAGTTTGCGCGAGCCCATACCCAGCCACATGTAGGTAGCCGGGCCGCCACGGAAAGTTCCGTCGTCGGCGCGTACCTTGAAAATCTGAGCCAAGGTGGCTTCAGCAAAAGCGGTAGCCATACCCACCAGGGCAATTACCCACATCCAGAACACCGCGCCGGGCCCACCCAGGATCAGGGCTGCGGCCACACCAAACACGTTACCGATACCCACGCGCGCGGCTAGGGAAATAGTGAAAGCCTGGAAGGAGGAGATACCCCCGCTGGCGCCCGAACGTGAGGAGAGGATGGAACGCACCATCGCGGGCAGCAGCCTGAACTGAACCCCACGCAACCTGATAGTTAGATAAAGGCCGGTGCCGACCAAAATCCACATGGTCAGATGCAGGGTGAGCCAATCGCCTAAATTCTGTAAGGCTTGGGCTAATGCTTGCATTTGATATTCCTCGCAGCCGTGTCTTTGTGCGGTGTCAGCATATACGAACATGAGAAAATAGCCAGTGTGGACCATGCCCCTGCTTTGAATTGCGTACTTGATGCTTTAATACCGGCGAGTGACCCGGACTATGTTCCCACCAGTGATGAGCTTTATGATGCCTTCACGCAGTGGGCTGACAGTACCGGCCGCCCGCTGTATCCCCATCAAGAGGAGTCTTTGCTGTCCATTGTGGAGGGCGAGCATGTAGTTGCCGCCACGCCCACGGGCTCAGGCAAGTCAATGATTGCTTTGGCGGCGCACTTTACTTCTTTGGCACGCGGAGAGCGTTCTTACTACACGGCGCCGCTTAAAGCTTTGGTTAGTGAGAAGTTTTTTGAGCTGATCCGCCTATTTGGCGCCCAGAATGTGGGAATGGTCACGGGTGATTCTTCGATTAACCCTGACGCCCCCATTATTTGCTGCACCGCCGAGATTTTAGCTAACCAGTCGCTGCGTCAGGGGCGGGCGTTGGATGTGGATACGGTGGTGATGGATGAGTTCCATTACTACGCCGATCCGCAGCGTGGCTGGGCTTGGCAGGTGCCGCTGCTGGAGCTACCCCAGGCGCAGATGGTGCTGCTAAGCGCCACTTTGGGTGATGTTTCGTGGCTGGTTAAGGATTTGCGTGAGCGTACCGGGCGTGACGTGGCTGTGGTTGACGACGCCGTACGCCCAGTCCCCCTCGATTTTGAGTATTCCGTGGAGGCTATTGGGCCTTTGCTGGAGCGCCTGATTGGGCAAAATAAGGCCCCGGTTTATGTGGTGCATTTTTCGCAGCGTGAGGCTATTGAGCGGGCTAGTGCGCTGCTGAGCACTAAGTTAATCGACCGCGCCCAGCGTGATGAGATCAGCCAGGCCATTGCCGGCGAGCGCTTTGGGGTGGGTTTTGGGGCCACGCTTTCTAAGCTGTTGCGCGCCGGTATTGGGGTGCACCATGCGGGTATGTTGCCGCGTTACCGGCGCCTGGTGGAGCGTTTAGCGCAGCAGGGTTTACTGCCGGTTATTTGCGGCACAGACACGCTGGGGGTGGGTATTAATGTGCCTATCCGCTGCGTGGTGTTTACGTCTTTGGTTAAGTTCGACGGCGCCAAGGAGCGGCATTTAACGGCCCGCGAGTTCCACCAGATTGCTGGGCGGGCCGGGCGCGCAGGCTTTGACACGCACGGCTATGTGGTGGTGCAGGCCCCCGAGCATGTGATTGAAAACGCGGCGGCGCTAGCTAAGGCCGGCGATGATGAGCGCAAGAAACGCAAAATTACCCGCAAGAAGGCCCCCGAAGGCCGCGTGAACTGGACTGATAAGACTTTTGAGCGCCTGGTGGCGGCCCCGCCGGAGACTTTAACTAGTCAGTTCCGTGTCACTACCACCATGGTTTTGAACCTGATGGAGCGGCCTAACCCGGTGGCGGCCATGTGGAATTTGCTGCAGGCGGTGCATGAAGGTGAGGCGGCCACCCACCAGCATTTAAAGCGGGCGCTGGAGATTTACCGTTCGCTGCGCACAGCCGGGGTGTTGGAGCATGTTTCTTCCGCCCAGGCCGCAGCTGATGGTTTGCCGCGTCTGCGCCTGGCGGTTGATTTGCCCGACGATTTTGCCCTCAACGCACCTTTGGCGCCTTTTGCCCTGGCCACAATGGATTTGTTGGGCTTGGACAGCCCTGAGCACACCCTGGATGTGGTCTCGGTGGTGGAGTCCACTTTGGATGATCCACGCCCGCTGCTTTACGCCCAGCAGCGTGCCGCTAGGGGTGAGGCGGTGGCCGCTATGAAGGCTGAGGGCCTAGATTATGACGAGCGTATGGAGGCTTTGGAGGCTATTACTTGGCCCCAACCTTTAGCTGAGCTGTTGGCCGGCGCCTATGGGGTTTACGCTCAGGCTAACCCTTGGGTTAGGGAGTATGAGTTGGCCCCTAAGTCGGTGGTGCGTGAAATGGTTGAGAAGGCCATGACTTTCTCTGACCTGATTTCGGTGTACCAGTTGGCCCGTAGTGAGGGTGTGCTGCTGCGTTATTTAACTGACGCTTACCGGGCTTTGCGCCAGGTGGTGCCCGAAGAGCACCGCACCGATGAGGTGGTGGAGCTAATTGACTGGCTGGGTGAGTTGGTGCGTAGCGTGGACTCGTCCTTGCTTGATGAGTGGGAGGCCCTAGGTCAGCTGCAGGCGGGCTCTAATGTGGAGCTGGTGCGCAATGACCCTGCCCCAGCGGAGCGCGCTTTTGGTGCCGACGCCGACGGTCACGTGCCCCTTAGCCGCAATAAGCACCGCTTGCGTACCTTGGTGCGTCAGGGCATGTGGGCTTATGTGGAGGCGATTGCCGCTGAGGATGTGGATCGCCTGGTGAGCCTGGCTAACTCTAAAGCTTGGGATAGTGAGCGTTTTAATAATCTGCTTGATGATTACTATGACGCCTACGAGTGGCTGGCTATCGACTCTGAGGCTCACTCTAAGCAGTATGCGTTAATTGATGAAGATCCCGACGACGCCGCCTTGGCTTTGGCTGGGGTGGGCGAAAAGCTGCGTGAGGTTCTTGTTGGTAGCCACCGGGCCTGGCTGGCCACGCAGATCCTAAACGACCCTGACGATAACCATGACTGGCGCCTGGTTTTCCTGGTGGATGTGGCTCAGTGTGATCGTGAGGATAAAGCAGTTTTGCATCTTTTGAAAGTTGGCGAAGCCTGATGGCTAAAAAATCTAAGCACTCTGAGGGCGGTACCGGCGCAATTTTGGCTTTGCAAAAGGCTGGCATTACCCCGGTGATTCACACCTATGAGCATGATGAACGCGCCCAGGCTTGGGGCCTGGAGGCAGCCCAGGCGCTGGGGCTAGACCCGGCGCGAGTGTTTAAAACTTTGCTGGTTTCACATGAAAAGGCCCTGGCGGTGGTGGTTATTCCGGTGGCGAGCCGCCTGGATTTGAAGGCTATCGCCAAACAGTTGGGCTGGAAGAAAGCACAGCTGGCTGATCCAACCCTGGCCCAGCGCACCACCGGCTATGTGGTGGGTGGTATTTCGCCACTGGGCCAGAAAAAGGCTCTACCTACGCTGATAGACGCCAGCGCCGCCACGCATGAGACGGTGTTCGTCTCTGGCGGGCGGCGCGGACTGGATTTGGAGTTAGACCCCCAGGTTTTAGCGCAGCTAACTAAAGCTAGTTTCGCTACGGTAGCTAAGTAGCGTACCCTAACTGCCGCGTGGCGGCTAGTCAGTAGCGGTAGTAAACCTGGTCAGAGGAGACAATCTGCTTGCCGAAGGGGAAGCAGGTCACCGGGATCATCTTGATGTTGGCAATTGCCAGCGGGATACCGATGATGGTGATGGCCTGGGCCAGGGCGGTGGTGATGTGGCCAATAGCCAGCCACAGTCCGGCTACCAGGAACCAAATGACATTGGAGATGCCGCTCATGGCGCCAGCTCCAGGCACCGGCACTACCTCGCGGCCAAAGGGCCACAGTACATAGTTGGCGATCCTGAAGCAGGCCACACCAGCCGGCAGGGTTACTACCAAGATACAGGCGATAATGCCGAAGAAGATGTAGCCCAGGGCCAGCCAGAAACCACCAAAAATGAACCAAATAATGTTTAGTAACGTTTTCACGGCCTCCATTTTAGGCACGTCAGGGGCATTTTAGGGGCCCTTAAAGTCCCTGATTTATCCCTGATCTGGTTTATCCCTGATCTGGCCCTGGCCTAAGTTGAGAGGCAGCTAGGCACGTCGCGGTGTAGGCGCACTGCGGACGCCTGCCAGCTGGCGTTTACCAGAAGACGCGTTGGGCGATAGCGTCGGCGAAGTTTTCTAGGGCTCCCTCAGCGGCATTTAGGTACAGCGGGGCGTCCACCAAAGACACTTCCATCAGGTAGAAGCCACCGGCGCCGTCGCTAACTACGTCTACGCGGTTAAAGAGCACCTGAATGTCACGCCCAACATGTTCTTTAATCTGGGCATGCAGGGCGCGGCGTACTCGCTCACCCCACAGCCATTCCATTTCGCTGGGTTCGCGGGCCTCAACGATTTCCTCGTGAACCTCATCTACCGCCTTAAAGCGCGGGTGCAGCATAGGCTTTTTCTGTACTGCGTGGGAGAGCACACCGTTGAAGTACACCAGGGACAGCTCACCGGTCTGGTCTACTGACTCTAGGTAGCGCTGCATCATTACGGTGCGGCCCCGCGCCAGGTGGTGCATAGTGTCGTTAATAGCTGCCGAGCGTGAGGTGGCACTGGTGGCCGTGTAGCGGCCGGTGCCGCGACCACCTGAGGAGATGGCCGGCTTGATTACGAAGTCTCCGTGGGCGGGGAAACGGGTGTGTACCTGGTGCTTAGACAGGTTTGCTGAGGGCTCTAGCCAGGTGGTGGGGATAATTGGCACGCCTCGGGCGGCCAGGTCTTTGAGGTAGTGCTTGTCTCCAAACCAGTTAACTATCTCGGCGTGGTTTAGGGGGCGCTCAAGGCTGCGAGCCCAGCGTAGGAAGTTGGCGTAGTTACGCTTACGGGCATAGTCACGCACCGAGCGCATCACCACTACCCCAGCTTTAGACCAGTCAACGCCAGGGTCGTTCCATACAGCAATGCGCGGCTCGATACCGCGCTCATATAGGGCTTGGGGTAGGCCGCGGTCATCTTCGTCAAGGTTAGGGAAATCGGCGCAAGTCGCCAAAGTTACGATCGGCTTAGACACGCCCTAACCGTACCTCACGCATAAGCCACTAAGTACTTATGCACGCACCAATAAGCACCACACAAACGTGAGTTAGCTTACAAACTGCGATTTTGGGCTTTCTCGACTGGACAAGCCCCCCACCAAGCACATAAAGTTTCTCTCCGTTGCGAAGTTAAACGCGCAGCAAAAATGCACCGCTAGCTCAACTGGCAGAGCAGCTGACTCTTAATCAGCGGGTTCAGGGTTCGAGTCCCTGGCGGTGTACGAAGCTCAACCATACGGTTGCTTCCTTGCACCGCTAGCTCAACTGGCAGAGCAGCTGACTCTTAATCAGCGGGTTCAGGGTTCGAGTCCCTGGCGGTGTACCACCGGTTTCATGTACCATTACGGTAATGCTGATCACTCACCGCGCGAGTGGCAGTTTTAAACCAAACAGTTAGCTCTTGTTAGCTACTGCATTCCCACAAGGTTTAGCCGGTGTGGAATATATTCAACCCTCATGGCGGTTACACACCCGTACCCGTCAGACTGTTGGATGCTGAAGAAGAAAAGGAGTGAAGACAATATGCGTAAATTAGAACTCGAACTACAGGCGGCCCAGAGCGAGCTGGAGTCCCTGACCGAGTCGGCCTCCCCCTCCCGTCTAGAACGCGCCCTAGATCGTCTCGCTGCCGCTCGTGCAGCACTCGAACTAGTCGCCTGAAAAACTCTAGACAGGAAGAAATAAATGACCACTCTTGAAGTTGGCAGCCCAGCCCCGGCTTTCAATCTCCCTAACGCAGACGGAGAGCTGGTGTCGCTAAGCCAGCTGCTAGACAAGGCCCCCAAGGGGGTTGTGGTCTATTTCTACCCCAAGGCAGCCACTCCTGGCTGCACTAAAGAGGCCTGCGATTTTCGCGATTCCTCAGCTGCCTGGGCTGAGGCCGGCTACAGCGTAGTTGGTATCAGCCCAGACAAGGTTGAGGCCCTAAAACGTTTTGCCACCAAGCAGGAACTACCTTTCCCGCTGCTTTCAGACGCAGATCACCAGGTAATGGAAGCTTGGGGCGTATGGGGCGAGAAAAAGAACTACGGCCGCGTCAGCGTGGGCGTACGTCGCTCTACCTTTGTTATCAACCCTGACGCCACCGTGGCCCTGGCTAAATACAACGTTAAAGCCACTGGTCACGTGGAGCGTCTGCGCAAAGAACTTAAAGTGAGCTAGACCCCATTAAAATAATTTGTGTCTGAGGCCGGAAATGTTTTAAGCTAATCCGGCACGCGCGAGTGGCGGAATTGGTAGACGCGCTAGATTTAGGTTCTAGTGCCCTAGGCGTGGGGGTTCGAGTCCCCCCTCGCGCACCGCTGAACCGAGTCAGTTTTTAACTGGCTCGGTTTTTTGTCTACGGTAGGCTTAGTTTATGAGCGATTTTGTACGCAAAGATGGACGCGCCACCAACCAGCTGCGCGAGGTTACGATCACCCGCAACTGGCTAGAGCACGGCGAAGGTAATGTGCTGGTTAGCTTTGGCCGCACCCGAGTGTTGTGTGTGGCTTCTTTTACTGCGGGCGTGCCGCGCTGGAAGAAGGATTCTGGTGAGGGTTGGGTTACCGCTGAATACGCCATGCTGCCCCGGGCTGGCTCAGAGCGCTCTGCCCGCGAGTCTGTGCGCGGTAAGGTGGGCGGGCGCACCCACGAGATTTCTCGACTAATTGGTCGCTCGCTACGCGGCATCATTGATATTAGTGCGCTGGGTGAAAACACTATCGCCCTGGACTGTGACGTGCTGCAGGCTGACGGGGGTACCCGCACCGCCGCAATTACCGGCGCCTATGTGGCTTTGGCTGACGCGGTAACTTGGGGAACTGAGCGCGGCCTGATTAAACCCAAGGCTAAGCGCCCGGTGCTGGCAGACTCCCTATCGGCTATTTCGGTGGGTGTTATTGATGGCGTGCCCTGCCTGGACCTGCCCTATGAGGAGGATGTGCGCGCCGACACCGACATGAACGTGGTTATGACCGGCTCCGGTAAGTTCATTGAAATTCAGGGCACCGCTGAGCACGCCCCCTTTGACCGCGCTGAGCTAGATAGCCTGCTGGAGCTAGCGGCCCAGGGTAACGCCACTTTGGCACGTTTGCAGCAGGCCGCCCTGGCTGCCGACGACGGCGTGGCTCGCCTTAGCGATTTGGGTCTGTGACATGGTTGTAGCTGTACCCCAGGGGGCAAAACTGGTGCTGGCCACCCACAATAAGGGCAAGCTGGCGGAGTTTCGTGAGATTTTAGCGCAGGCGATTACCGATTTTGACCCTGCCAGTGTTATTAGCGCCGCTGATTTGCAGGTGCCCGAACCGGTTGAGGATGGTATTTCTTTTGCCGCCAACGCCACCATTAAAGCTAATGCGTTAGCCCAGGCTACCGGCTTGCCGGCGGTGGCCGACGATTCAGGGCTATGCGTGGATGTTTTAGGTGGGGCGCCGGGGATTTTCTCGGCCCGCTGGTGCGGTCATCACGGCGACGACGCAGCTAACTTGCAGCTGCTGCTCGATCAGCTCTCGGACGTAAAAGACCCACACCGGGGCGCTAACTTTACCTGCGCAGCAGTGCTGGTGGTGCCCGAAAGCGCGGACCAAAAAGGATGCGTAGTGGTTGAAGAACACCGCATGTATGGGCGCCTGCTACACCAAAGCATTGGTGAGGGTGGCTTTGGCTATGACCCGATTTTTGTGCCCAGCCAGGAGGATGAGCCTGGCGGCCAGGGGCGCACCAGCGCCCAAATGAGCGCCGCTGAGAAGAACGCTATCTCTCACCGAGGCCAGGCCCTACGGGCCCTAGCCCCGCAGCTAGCCCAGCTGTTCTAAAACCAAGGCTGAACCAGAGCTAAACCAGGGTTAAAGCGCGGCGATTTGGCCTTAAATACGTGCCCAAAGCGTGGTGCGCTGATACATAGCTAAAGCGCGGTGCTAATGTATACCGGAAAAACTAGGCGCTGGGGCGGCAACCGCCCCAGCGCCGACGTTTATTTGCCCGTCTATAGGCTCCAGCTGCGTCCAGGCTGGGCGGCGTAAACTGGGCCAGTGAAAGACTGGCGCGCTTCAGCTAGAGGCACATCATGGCAGGTCCAAGGCTGGATGTGGGTCAACACCAGCTGCCCGGCGTTAGCCTCGCTAGCCAGCTGGCCGGCGCGGTAGCCGGTTAGGTGCATACCGCGTAGCACGTCGCGTCCCTCTACGAAGGCCGCCTCGGCTAGTAGTAGGTCCACTCCCCCACTAACCATTTGGCTCATGCCTTCACACAGGTCAGTGTCGCCGGTGAAAGCTAAAGTCACCTGCTTGGTGGGGTCATCCTCGCTGGGGCCTTGCACCAGGTAACCGTAGGCCTCAACCGGGTGTAGGGCCGCAAACGGCGTCACCGTGAAGGGGCCAATTTGGGTGGAGCGGCCAGGTACGGCGGTGACAAAGGAGAACTCTGTGCGGTAATCCTCGTAGCTAGCGGCGCCGTCGACTCCACGCAGACGCTCACAGGTGGTGCTGGGACCAATACACAGCACCGGCCCTAGCGCGCCCTCAGGGCGCCAGCGACGATAAACATGCATACCCACCAGATCCACCATGTGGTCGGCGTGGCAGTGCGAAATACAGATTGCATCCAGATCAGCTGGGTCCAGGTAGTTAAGCAGCTGGCCCATAGAGCCCGGCCCAAAATCAAGTACTAAAGACCACAGTCGCTGGTCATTGCCCGCATCAGGCTGTGCGTTCGTGACCTCGGGGGCCACAGCACAATTTATGGCTGCTAACTCATCTTCAACCACTAACCGCATTTTTTCGGTACCTGGCAACTGCAACTTGGTGTTAGGCCCCCATGCCTGCACCAGATAGCTTGATGCGCTGGACTTACGTCCAGACATCGAGCCTGAGCAACCTACAATCGTGAGCTTCACTCGCGAATCTCCCTATCTAAATTCTTCACGCCCGTGCCACCGGCGGCATGAGCTTGACGTACCTGACCCACCACTGGTCCTAAGAAACGCTTGGCAAGCACCTGGAAAGCTACCGGGTCACCAGTAGCCCTAAACTCGTGCCCGCTGGCCGCCCCGCTAGCTGCCGCACTGCTAGATGCCGTGCCGCTGGAGGCGCCCTGCGTGCCGCCCTGTCCAGGCACCCGCTTGGCCGCATTAGCACCGCCAACGCCAGAGCCGCCCATAGCCGCAGCGCCTTGAGCCGCGCCGTCGGCCCCAAAAGCAGCAGAGCCAGCCACGCCGCCTGCCACACCCGTGCCAGCCGCGCCGTCGTCGTCACCAGAGCCCACCGCAGCTTGAGTGTCAGAATGCAGCAAATCGCGGGCAGCTAGCTCACGATAAACATCCTTCGCAGTCTCCTCGCTAGAAGAAACCAAAGCCACATTACGCCCCATAACGTAACTAATCGGCCCCGCCAGCAACGGATAATGCGTACAGCCCAACACCAAAGTGTCCACCGCCGCCGCTTGCAATGGCTCCAGATACTCCTTAGCCACATCCAGCACCTGCGGGCCGGTAGTAATCCCAGCCTCAGCCAACTGCACAAAACGCGGACAAGCCTGCTGAGTTAAGTTCAAGCCCGGGATACCCTGCAAAGCCCGCGCATAGGCCCCAGAGTTAACCGTTCCTGCCGTGGCAATCACACCCACACGCCCTGAACGAGTCAAAGCTGCCGCTGTGCGCGCCGCCGGAGAAATCACCTCAATAACCGGAATGCCCATCCCTTTGGTGTAACGCTCACGCGCCTCATCCAAAGCTGCCGCCGTGGCGGTATTACAGGCAATAACCAGCATTTTGACGCCCGAGTCAACCAGCTCATCCATCACGTTCAAAGCCATAGAACGCACTTGTTCCAAAGGCTTAGGCCCATAAGGACTATTAGCGGTGTCACCGATATAAAGCAGACGCTCACCAGGCAGCTGATCGAGGATTGCACGCGCTACCGTCAGTCCTCCAACTCCTGAATCAAAAATACCAATCGGTGCGTCATTCACGTCATTAGACCCTAGTCGATTCTGGCTTTAATAAGCACTTTTCTTATCAGTGATAACAGACACCGCCGGGCGCGTTGAAACTTGAACAAAAGCGTGCGCCAACATAGCTAAACCTTACCAACGCCGCCAAAAACGCTGTGAGCTTGTACTTTACCCACCCACACAAAGCATTTTAGGGAATCGGGAGTTATCCCCAAGACACTGCAAAACCCTTAAGGTGTGGTTAAAGTTAAGCCATGAGTACGGCACTTCTGACCGACATGTATGAATTGACCATGCTGCAAGCTGCGCTGGCAGATGGTACCGCCAAACGCCGCAGTGTGTTTGAGATCTTTGGACGCTCGATGCCCCCTTCACGTCGCTTTGGCGTGGTTGCCGGCACCGGGCGTTTTCTTGAAGCTCTGGAAAACTTCCACTTTGCGCCAGAGCAGCTACGTTTCCTATCCGATCAGGGCATTGTTGACAAGGCCACGATCAACTACCTGGAAAACTTCCACTTTGACGGCAACATTTACGGCTATGGCGAGGGTGAGTGCTACTTCCCGGGTTCTCCCCTGCTAACCGTTGAATCTGACTTCGCCCAGGCCTGCATCATTGAGACCATGGCGCTGAGCATTTTCAACCATGACTGCGCCGTGGCCTCCGCCGCCTCACGTATGACTATCGCCGCCCACGGACGTCCCTGCATGGACTTTGGAGCCCGACGTACTCACGAAGACGCCGCCGTTTCCGCCGCCCGCGCCGCCGTGGTTTCCGGCTTCACCTCCACCAGTGACCTGGAAGCTGGGATGCGTTACGGCATCCGTTGCGTAGGTACTTCCGCCCACGCTTTCACGCTGCTGCACGACGACGAACGCACCGCTTTTGACTCCCAGATCGCCTCCCTGGGCGTGGGCACCACCATCCTGGTTGACACCTACGACATTGCGCGCGGCGTGCAGCGCGCTGTTGACGCCGCCAAGGCCGCCGGGGGCACTTTGGGTGCGGTGCGTCTGGACTCTGGTGACCTAGTGGCCGAGGCCTTCAAGGTACGCGCCCAGCTAGACTCCCTAGGCTGCCCCGACACCAAGATTGTGGTCACCTCTGACCTGGATGAATACGCTATCGCCGCCCTGGGTGCGGCCCCGGTAGACATCTACGGCGTGGGTACCAAGCTAGTTACCGGCTCTGGCGTGCCCACGGCTGCGCTGGTGTACAAGATGGTTGAGCGCGAAAACAGCGCCGGCGAGATGGAAAAGGTAGCTAAGAAGTCTAGTGGCGGTAAGTCCAGTGTGGGTGGCCGCAAGACCGCTGGCCGCGTAATCATCGACGGTTCCGCCACCGAAGAGCTACTGATCAGCTCGATTGATCCCGAGGCCGCTGAGGCTGAGCTGGAACGCAACCAGGCCCGCCCACTGCAGGTACAGCTGGTGGAAAAGGGTCACATCCTGCCTGAGCACTACGACGACGGCGCCCTCACCCGCGCTGCTGAGCGTCACCGTGCCGCCCGCGCCCAGCTGCCCTACCAGGCCTGGCGCCTGAGCGAAGGTGAAATCGCTATTCCTACCCGTCGCGTGAATCTTGATTCACGTGAAACCAAGCAGGGCTGAGCAAAGCCAGCACCCCGGGGCTGACCGGGGCTAAGGCCAGCGCGCCAATGAGCAGGCTTGTGCTCAGCTAACCTGAGCCAAGGCCAGCGCTGAGCGCTAAAGCTGAGCTCCCGCATAAATAGTGGCGGTGGATGCAAATCCACCGCCACTTGCTGTTTTAGCGCCGGCCCACGAACCACTTACGCAAGGTATCGACCCGGGTGCGGATCTGCGTCGTCGTCGCCTGCGCCACCTCCGGACCCCCGCAGACTCTACGCAGCTCAGCGTGCACCGCCCCATGGCTTTGGCCTGAGCGGCGCGCCCAGCTAGAAACCAGCTGGCTGAGCTCTTTACGGGCCGCGTCACGCTGGCGGGCATCCTCAATGCCGGCGTTGGCTGCCCGCTGGGCGGCGGCAGCCTGTGAACGTTTTTGGGTTTTAACCTGCTCAGCCTGGCGGGCCTTTAAAATCTGGCTCACCTGGTCGGCGTCAAGCAAACCTGGGATGCCCAGAAACTCTTGTTCCTCCACGCTACCGACCATGGCGCCAGTACCAAACTCGCCGCCGTCGAAAAGTACCCGGTCAAATTCAGCGGTGGAATCCATGGCCTCAAAGCCGGGCAGTAGCGCATCAGAGGCTTTTTCTTCCCGGTTAGCGGCGGCAATTAGCCTATCTTCAGGATTAGCGAACAGGTCTTGTACGTCATCTTCTTTAGCGGGCCGATCTAGGGCGTGGTCGCGCTCAGTTTCCAGCTCTGCCGCGAGCGCCAGCAGCGGGGTGACTGAAGGCAGGAACACGCTGGCGGTTTCTCCAGGCCGGCGTGCACGCACGAAACGCCCAATGGCCTGGGCGAAGAACAGTGGGGTTGAGGTGGAGGTGGCGTACACCCCTACCGCTAGGCGCGGCACGTCTACGCCTTCGGAAACCATGCGTACGGCCACCATCCAACGCTGGTTGCTGGCGGAGAACTGCTCGATTTTTTCTGAGGCACCATTGTCGTCACTGAGTACCACCGTGGGTTTTTCGCCGGTGATGGCGGCTAGTTGGCGTGCGTAGGCGCGAGCTTTTTCACGGTCGGTGGCGATCACTAGGCCGCCAGCATCAGGGATTTGCCGGCGAATTTCGCTAAGGCGCTGGTCAGCTGCGGCCAGGACGGCGGGGATCCACTCCCCGGCGGGGTCTAGGGCGGTGCGCCAGGCTTGGGATTCTAGGTCTTTGGTTAGCGGCTCGCCCAGGCGGGCTGAGACCTCGTCGCCGGCTTTGGTGCGCCAACGCATTTGGCCTGAGTAGGACATGAAAATAACTGGGCGCACCACGTTTTCGGCTAGCGCGTCAGCGTAGCCGTAGGTGTAGTCGGCTTGTGAGCGCCTGATGCCGTTGGCATCGGGGGCGTAGGTGACGAAGGGGATGGCGGCGGTGTCACTGCGGAAGGGGGTACCGGTTAGGCTCAGGCGACGGCGGGCCCCACTAAATGCTTCATAGATTGCGTCTCCCCAACTTAGGGCGTCTCCGGCGTGGTGCACCTCGTCTAGGATCACCAGGGTGCGGCTGGCGCCGGTGCGGGCACGGTGCAGGTTAGGGTTGGAGGCTACCTGTGCGTAGGTTAGGGCGACGCCGTCGAAGTTGCTGCCTGCTCCCCCACCAGAGTTGGAGTAGGTGGGGTCAATACGCAGCCCCCAGCGGGCGGCTGAGGCTGCCCACTGGTATTTGAGGTGCTCGGTGGGGGCCACGATGGTTAGCTTGTGTACCTCACCGGTGCGTATGAGCTCGCTAGCCAGGGTTAGCGCGAAAGTGGTTTTACCTGCGCCGGGGGTGGCTACCGCCAGGAAGTCTTGGGGCTGGCTAGACATGTATGTGGCGAAAGCTTCACGCTGCCAACGGCGCAATTGAACCAATTTTTACCGATTCCTCTCATAAATCAAGCCACATAAATGAATTAAGCCAATAAATTAGCCACGCTTAGCGCGGCTGGGGCCTGCACAAGGCTACCCCCAACCGGGGTGAGGCTAATGGTTTTGCTTTTTTCGGCGCGTCCTATGTTTTGGGGCGCTGCCGGCGCCGCGTATCTGTGGTCTTGGCGCGCTGGCGGCCCGAGCCCACTAAGGCGCACTGCGCCCCCAATTGCAGCGGGCTTTGCACACCGCCCCCTGATTTTGGGCCCAAAAATCTAACGCCCGGGGCTGGGCCCCGGCGCGCAGATTTACAGTTTTGAGACAGTCGCAGCTTCTAGTTGAAGGCGCTTTCAGCCCAGGCTTCTAGGCCCGGGTTTTAGCTCCAAGCCTTAGCCTCGGCTTTCAGCCCCGGCCTTAACCTCAGCTTTTAGCCCCGGCCGCCGAACGGGAAACGCGGGCGCCTGGGGCCGTTACCTTTTGGGGACTGGCTCATCTGCTCGTAGATTGACTTGCAGGTGGGGCACACCGGGTAGGCGGCAGGGTCACGCTGGGGACGCCACACCTTGCCGCACAGGGCCACTACGGGACGCCCGGAGGCGGCGGCAGCAGCGATTTTGTCTTTACGTACATAGTGGGCGAAGCGGTCTGCATCGCCGTCATCAGTGGAGCGGAGCTCTTCGCGCTCCAAAACTGCGGTCCCAGCTGACTGGCTGGGGCTACCGCCGGGTTCCATGGGGTCCAAAGGCTCACTCATAGCTGTAATTTTATGTCTCCTTGAGGGCTTTAACCTTTGTCATCACGCTCTCAGCGGTGTAGGCGTCATTACAGGGGCCCTGACTTAAGGGGTGGTTAAGCTGTTTTTAGGGCTGGCTGTCCCCCGAAAACCGCCAGATTTCCTGGACTCTAGCCCACCTTAACCTCACCAGTGGCTTTGCCCACTTACGACGTCGCCCCTGGCGCAACGCCCAAACGCACCGCCCCGCTCCCCTGGCACAACACTCAAACCCACCGCCCCGCTCATGGCATTGCCACAACTGCTTGCCAAGCTGATCGCAGATCCTGGCGCCACCTAGCCCAATAACGCCGCAGCCGCTGCCAACAAATGCGGGCAGCGGCTGTTTGGGACTGGGGGAACGACATCTGAAGCGGGCTGTGCCGCCCCTCAGTGGCTTGTGGCGGCGTTACTTGCTCAGCTTGGAGGCGGCAGCGGCATCTAGCAGCACCAGGGCGTCGGGGTGACGCTGCATTACTGTGGCCGGCCATTGCTCGCTTACTTCACCCTCAACTAGGTGCTTAATAGCCTCAGCCTTGTTCTCACCGGTGGCGATCAGCACCAGTTTGCGGGCTTCCATGATGGTGGCCAGGCCCTGGGTGATGCACATGGTGGGCACCTTGTTAATGTCGTTATCGAAGAAACGCGAGTTGTCGCGGCGAGTCTGCTCGGTGAGCTTATCGAGGTGGGTGCGCGAGTCTAGCGGGCCTCCAGGCTCATTGAAGCCAATGTGACCATCAGAGCCGATACCTAGAATCTGCACGTCGGCGTAACCAGCTTCAGCCAGGGCGCGCTCATAGTCGTCGCAAGCGGCCTGCGGGTCAGGGTTTAAGGCGTCAGGGCCGTGTAGGGCGCCGGGAGCCATGTCGGTGCGCGAGCGTAGGTTGCGTTCCATGAAGTTGGCGTAGCGCTCGTAGTGGTCAACGGGCAGGCCTACGTATTCGTCCAGCATGTAGCCGGTGACGTCCTTGAAAGATAGCTTGCCTGCTTGGTTGCGGCGCACTAGCTCGTCATAGAGCGGTAGCGGGCTAGAACCGGTGGCGGTACCCAAAACCGCGTTGGGCTTAGCCACTAGGACGGCTTCGATGGCGTCTGCGGCGCGCTCAGCGATAGCTTGGGCGTCAGGTAGAACAACAACTTCCATATCCATCTCCAATGATGTAACGAATGAAATCAGATGATTAACTTCGATTAAATTATAACCCAATCGATCAACTTCTATCATTAAAGTGAATAGGGTCATACACATGCGGGCTGTGAACATAAGCTCACAGCCCGCATTAGCTAGCGCCGTCGTCAAACCCTAGCTTTGGGTATGACCAGGCCACTGCGAAATGGTGAACAACAGTCGCGCCCAGCGCCCATCTAGCAGCTTGCCGCCCATACGTACACCTACAACCATCACAACCAGCGCATTAACCACTCCCAGAACCACGCAAAGCCAGGCCAACTGGAAGTTTTCGCTAACGCCGCAGTAAACGCTCAGGGCAATGGTGGGGGTTACCAAAAGCATAGAAGCCAGCATTGAACCCATCTGAGCTAGTGAAGCCAGCAGCGCGTCAGCTCCACTGCCTTTGGCATTAAACGGGCTAGCTTCAGGCGGGTTGGTTTGGTAGGGGAAAACCACTGCCAGAACTTGGGCCACGCCTACCACTACTCCCCACACGGCCAGGTTTAGCCCCAGCAAAATGGGTAAGTGTTTGGCCTGATTGGAAAGCAGCGGCATGATCAGACTAACCACCAATACCAGCGGCAGCTGCCAGATCGCCGTTGCCGCCAGGCGCCCTAGGCGCTCATGCAGGCCGCTAATACCGCTTAGTAGGGAGGTATGAATGGCGGTGGAGTCAGTAGCTAAATCATCTGCCACAGATAAACCCATAACTATAGATATCATCAGTGAGGCAAAATAGACCATAATTGCGCTGCCAGAGCGCTGTGCTTGACCAATAAACACCACCATAAACAGCACGATCATAAATATGCAGGCTATAAATGATATTCGCAGCCTAAAATCACGCACTAAATAGCGCAGGCTGCGCGCGCAAACCGTGGCCGCCGGGGAGGGCATGAATTTAGTAAAGAATTCTTGCGCAGCAAACACTTTACTAAGTTCACTGTTTTTACCTGCGCCCTTATCATTAGTGGTCACATTAGCGGTCATGGCTTTATTAAGCGCGCGCTGCCAGAGCCAGTACAGGCCCCCTACCAGCAGCGCACTAGACACTGTAAAGGCAGTTGCTAGCAGATAGTTTCCACTAGCTGCCTGAGCTGGTGCAGCGCCCGCCCAAGCGGTAGGCAGGTATTGACTGTAGCGTGCCAGCTTCAGCCAGCCGCTAAGGCTGCTATCCAAATGCAGACTAAAAAATAGGTTGGGTAGCTGCGCTAAACCAATAATCAGCAATATGCCAAAGCTGGTAACCAGTTCCCGGCTGCGACGTCGATAGCCAAGCGCGGCAGCAGTAACCAGCCACCTAGAGCCGATCACTGCAGTTAGCCAGGCCAGCACCATATTGACTAGGGCAAATGCTGCTGCCGCTACGCTGCCGTGTAACAGCCAGGTAATAACCGTGGTTAGTAGCACCAGGCCGGTAATGATTCCCGGGCCGCCCGCCCCGGCGGCCACAATTAACCCGGCCGCTAATTTACGTGAGGGCACTACCCAGAGGCGTAATTGGCGCGGCTCTAAAGAGTTATCTGCACCGGTTATTAGTAGCGGGAAAATAAGCCAGCCAGTAACAGTTAGGGTTACTAGTACACTTAAAACCTGCGGGGTGTAGCGCCAGCCCAGCATACCTAAAGCAATTAGGCCGCCAATAGCAAAAGCTAAAAATGCGAATAGGTTTAGAAATAGCCAGGCTTCAAGCAGGATTTTCCACCAGACGCCGCGCAGGCTATTAATGGTTAGGCGCCACCTTAGTTTGACGAGGGTTGCAACCATGTCATCTCCTCGTGTTGCATGGGTCCGCCCACTAGCTGCACGAAACGCTCATTGAGGTCCATGCCGTCAGCCACCTGCGCCACTGTTCCGCAGGCCACTACTCGCCCGGCATTGATTACGGCCACATGTGTGCACAGCTTGGCCACCGTATCCATCACGTGGCTGGAGAGCACAACGGTACCCCCGCGTGAGACAAACTCGTGCAGGATCTGGATAATGGCTTGGGCTGAAACCGGGTCTACCGCTTCGAAAGGCTCATCTAGCACCAGCACGCTGGGGGCGTGGATGAGGGCGCAGGCTAGGTTAATTTTTTTGCGCATACCTGCGCTGTAGTCGGCCACCAGCTTGTTGCCGGTGTCGGCTAGGCCCAGGGCCAATAGAAGCTGCTGGGTGCGTTTAAGCACCTGTTCACGCTCCATGCCGCGCAGCAGGCCGCAATAGGTGAGCAGTTCTGCGCCGCTAAGGCGGTCAAAAGTGCGTAGCCCGTCTGGCAGCACCCCTAGTAGTCCTTTGGCCCGGCGGGGTTGCGCCCACACATCTACGCCTAAAACGTAGGCTTTGCCGTGATCTGGGGTTAGTAGGCCCGTGGTCATTGACAAGGTGGTGGTTTTGCCCGCCCCGTTAGGGCCGACGACGCCGTAAATAGATCCCGTAGGGATTGATAAGTAAAGGTTATCGACCGCTACCTTGGATCCAAAAACTTTAACCAAACCCACCATATCCAGGGCGTTTGGGCTCTGGGTGGGGTTGCTGGAAGGGGTGGCTATGCTCATAAAGCAATTTTGAACACGTTTAGGCTGCTGAGGCCTCATTCGCTGGGATGAATTTAGGTCCCCTATAGGCCTTTTAAGGCTCCCTGGAGGGCATTTGCCGGGCTAAAAACATCGGGTAGGCAGCGGGGCTTTAACCGGGTGCTAACACATGACTAGGACAGTGTTAGCGCGCGTCATAGGGGCTAACAAAGTGCGCCGTCGCCCCCTTTAAAGCCGGCGCCCGCGCCGCAGCCAAGCGCCACGCAGCCAGCCCCGGCGCTACACGCAGCCAGCCTAGGCGCAGTCGCCGCAGCCGCGCGCCAAAGCCCAGCCGGGCAAAATAGCCGGACCAAATTAGCCGAGCCGTAAAAGCAAAACAGGACAGCACCGCGCGAGTGCTGCCCTGTGTTAACTGCGCCTGGGCGCAATCAGTTGTTGGCTACAGCCTTCTTCAAGGTGGAGCCGACGGTTAGCTTAACGCCGTAACCAGCGGGAATCTGGATTTCCTCACCGGTACGGGGGTTACGACCAGTGCGGGCCGCGCGCTCAACGCGCTCGATACCCATTAGGCCGGTGATCTTCACGGCTTCACCCTTAGCAACGTTCTCAACCAAGACGTCCTGGAAAGCAGACAGGAAAGCCTCGGCCTCGGTCTTGGTCAGGTTAGCGCGCTCGGCAATTGCAGCAATCAGCTCAGTGCGGTTGACGGACATAGTGTTCTCCATCCGGAATGGTAGGGATTCGCCGGCGGCGTCTCGTATGACAAACGGTACGCATATTGCGCTAATCTGTCACCTTCTACACGCCATGCGATTGAGAATATACGCTTATATGTCCTTATTAGAACACGATCGCAGGCTTATTGCACGTTTTTTACAGCACCTACAAACCATGAAGTGATGCTGGTGGGGTGGGTAATGGCGGTTCCAACCACCACTGCGTGAACCCCCATTTGGATCGCCTGGGCGGCGTGAGCGGGAGTGTGAATGCGTCCTTCGGCGATAACAGGCACCTGCGCAATGTTTAGCACCTGCTCAATCACCTCCCAGTCGGGCCCTTCAGTCTTGGGCCGCTCACCGGTGTAACCCGCTAGGGTGGTGCCCACTAGGTCCGCTCCCCCATCCTGGGAGGCCTTAGCGTCATCCACGCTGCCACAGTCAGCCATCACCAGCACCTGCGGAAAAGCAGCCTTTAGTTCGCTTACCGTCTGGGCAAAGCTGCGCCCATCGGGACGCGGGCGGCGGGTGCCGTCAATAGCCACAATCTGGCTGCCGGTGGCGGCCACAGCCACAGCGTGAGTGAGCGTGGGGGTGATAAAGACGCCGTCGTGACCGTCTTTCCACAAACCAATCACGGGCACATCCACGTGCTGGTTGATAAGGGCCAGGTCAGCTAGCCCCTGGGCGCGGATAGCCACGGCCCCACCCTGCACGCAAGCCTGGGCGATCTGGTCCATAGTGCGCGGGTCACGCATAGGCTCACCCGGATAAGCCTGTGCTGAGGCGATCAAACCGCTTTTGAGCTGCTCAATTACGTTAGTCACAATTTTCTCCTAGTTAATTAACTGCCAAGCTCCGCGCGCGGCTCCCACAATGGGGGCGGTGGAGCCCAGCTGGGCGCTTACGAGTTCTAGATTTTCCAGTGGCCCACTGAGCTGGGCCTTAAAGGTTTCCTGTAGCGGGCCCCACCAGCATTTGCCGGCGTTAGCGAGGCCGCCCGAAATAATGATGCAGTCAGGGTCAAGCGTGTAAGCCAGCCCCACCAGCACGTTTGCTAGCGCCTGGGCTGAGTCGCGGTAAACCTGCGCGGCTAGTTCATCGCCGGCTTCAGCCCGAGTTTCTAGCTCACGGGTACCGCTGACCTGCGCGTCTCCCCCCAGGGCCAGGTAGCGCCGGTAAATTTGGGGGCCGGCGCTGACCGCTTCAAGGTGACCAAAGCGCCCGCAGGTACACGGCTCGCCTTGCGCCCCAACGGCCGGGAAGTGGCCCAGGTCCCCGGCTAGGTGGTGGGTGCCGCGCCAGGTTTGCCCGTCAATTACGACGGCGCCGCCTACACCCGTGCCCACGGCCACCACAATGGCGCAGCGGGCCCCGCGTCCAGCTCCCAGCCAAGCTTCCCCGCCGGCGTGAGCATCCACATCGTTTTCAACGTGGATAGGCACGTTATAGCCAGCTTCTTTAAGGCGCTGACCTACCCCTTCACGCACCTGGGTGCCGGCCCATTCACTGATGGCGTCGGTGGAGGCCACGATAGAGCCGGTGGTTACATCCACCACCCCAGCCGTGCCGATCCCCACCCCGGCAATGGTCCATTCGCCAGTGTTGGTGGTGCCCGCAGCAATAACTTTGCTGGCCAGCTCAGCGATAGCGTCAAGCATGGCCGCGCGCCCGTCATGGGCGGGGGTAGGTACTTTAAGGATGGGGCCAACTAGGTTGCCCTCACTATCAACCAGGGCGCCAGCCATTTTGGTGCCGCCTAAGTCAATTCCCACAACAAGTTTTTGCATGATTTTCCTTCTATCCGGCGCAGCTACCGGCAGTTACGCAAATGGCCGGACCCAAATAAATCAGGTCCGGCCATACGCAGGCCTTAACTAGGCCAGACCCACGGCGTGCACAATGTCGATTACGCGCTGACGGTTTTCGCCTTCTAGCGCCTTAACCGGCGGAGCCATGTAGGCATTGTCTAGTACACCTACAGCCTCCATGGCGGTCTTGAACGCGGGGATACCGGTGCCGTCAGCACCCTGGCCCTTAACCGCGAACACGATCTCGAAGCCTGCGCAGATACGGTCCTGAATCTCGCGGGCCTTATCCCACTCGTGGGCGCGCGCGGCTTCAAGCAGCTGCGCGTAGGAACGGGGGTCTACGTTGCCGTAGCCGGGCACGGCGCCGTCGGCACCTAGCAGCAACATGCCGTCAACCACGCACTCGTGGCCAGTTAGCAGGCTTAGAGGGTGACCGGCGGCCTCGTTGGCAGCTACCAGGCGACGGAAGCCGACGTCGTCGCCAGAGGAGTCCTTAACACCTACGATTACGCCTTCCTTACCCAGCTCAACCAGCATGTCGCGGCCAAGCTTTAGGCCACCTAGACGCACGGGCACGTCGTAGGCGAACAGGGGCAGGTCGATGGCGGCGTGGATGGCGCGGAAGTGGTCGGCTACTTCAGCGGCGCTGGGCAGGGCGTAGAAGGGGCCGGCGGCCACAATCGCGTCGGCGCCTAGCTCCTGGGCGCGCAGGGCCCGGTCAATGACGCGCTTGGCGGTGGTTTCAATGGCACCTACCAGCACCGGCACGCGGCCAGCAGCGGTGGCTACGGTACGAGCAGTGACGGCGTCGCGCTGGGCGTCGTTTAGGTAGGCCACCTCACCGGAAGAGCCGAGGATGAACAGGCCGTTCATGCCTCCCTCGATCAGGTGCTCAATGACGCGGTCTAGGGCTTCTAGGTCAACTTCACCCTCAGCGGTGAAGGGGGTTACGACCGGCGGAATCATACCGGTGAAACGCTTATCCATGATTGTTCCTGCGATTCTTTTTTAGTGGAAATTATCTGATTTTTTAGCTGTGCTTAGGCCGCCGGGGACGACTTAGGCCCCGCGTCGTTCAAAAGCGAAGGCACAGCTGAAAGCAGCTTGCGGGTGTAGGCATCTTTGGGGTGAGCAAAGATTTCCTGGGTGGTGTTTTCCTCAATGATCTTGCCGTAGTACATAACTGCAATACGGTCAGATACATAGCGCACCGTGTTGATGTCGTGGGAGATGAAGACCAGGCCCAAACCCAGGGAGGCTTTTAGATCCTGTAGTAGGTTGAGCACCTGGGCGCGCACCGACACGTCCAAAGCACTGGTGGGCTCATCGGCCACGATAATGTCGGGGTCCAAAGCCAGCGCACGGGCAATAGCCACACGCTGACGCTGACCGCCGGAGATTTGGCGCGGCAACACATCCAGGGCACTTAGCGGCAAACCAACCAGTTCCAGCAGCTCACGTACGCGAGCCTCGCGGTCCTTGGGTGAACCAATGCCGTGTACGTTAAGCGGGTCAATTAGGGTGTCGTGCACGATCATGCGCGGGTTCAAGGCGGTAGCCGGATCCTGGAACACTACCGAAATGGAGCGGCCCAGATCGCGCCGGTCAGCCTTGGAGTGGGTGAGCTTGCGGCCCTTGAACAGCACCTCACCACTGGTGATGGGCTGCAAACCCACCATCACGCGGGCGGTAGTGGATTTACCACAACCAGATTCACCCACGATTCCCAGGGTTTGGCCACGGCTGATGGTTAGCGAAACATCGTTAACCGCGTGCACCGTGTCAGGGTGGAAAAGCCCACCGGTACGTGACTTGTGGATGACGTTGACGTTACGTAGTTCAACTACCGGATCTTTGGGGTCCCATGCCTGGCTCATCACTTTGCCTCTTTCTTCAGCAGTGCCTCAAGCTCAGGGGTGATAGCAAACACGTGGTTGGGGTTGCCATCAACCGGCTTGAGTACAGGGCGGGTGTGTAGCCCAACCTCGGGGTGGCTAGAGCGCGGGGCGAAACGGTCGCCGTCGACAAACTCACGCGGCGAGGGCACGGTGCCGCGCACCTGGTGCAGACGGTTGGAGCCAGCCTCAATGGAGAGCACCGCACCTAGCAGGCCACGGGTGTATTCGTGGGTGGGGTTGGTTAGCAGCTCCATGGTTTCAGCCTGCTCAACCACCTGGCCGGCGTACATAACCGTGATGCGGTGGGCCAGCTTGGCCACCAGCGCCAGGTCGTGAGAGACGAAGACCATCGCGAAGCCGAGCTCTTCACGCAGCTTGTTGAGCAGGTCAACCACCTGCTTTTGCACGGTCACGTCCAGGGCGGTGGTGGGCTCATCAGCGATCACCAGCGAGGGGTCGCGGGTCAGGGCCATAGCGATCAGTACGCGCTGACGCTGACCGCCGGAGAGCTCGTGCGGGTAGCTTTGCAGGGTACGCACCGGGTCTAGACCCACCAGTTCCAGCAGTTCCTCAGCGCTGCGGGTGCCCCCGCGTCGAGTTAGCTGCTTCATCTGGGCCTTGATCAGCATGGAGGGGTTAAGCGAGCTGAGCGCGTCCTGGTAGATCATGCTCATTTCGTGGCCACGCAGATCATTGTGCTGCTGCGGGGTCATCTCCAAGATGTTCTTGCCCTTGAACAGGATTTCACCGCTGATGCGGGCGCTGGGCGGGAGCAGGCCCATAACCGCCATGGAGGAGATGGACTTACCGCAACCGGATTCACCCACCAGACCCATGGTTTCACCCGGGCGCACCGAGAAGGAGACGTTGTCAACAATGTTGACGTCACCGTGCTGGGCCGGGAAGGCAATGGACAGGTTTTTAACCTCCAGCACTGGCTCCTGTTCGGGGGTGGCGTAAACCAGGCGGTCGCGGCGCTTGAGCTCAGAGTCGCGCAGCTGGTTTAGGCGCTCGCTTAGCGATACGTGCTCTTGCACCTCAGGGCGGCGAATCTCGGGGTAGGAGGACTCGAAAATGCTCTTTTCGGTCACCAGCTCGCCATCCTTGCCGTGGCCTTCGCCAGCGACTTCTTCCAGGGCGGCTTCGTCAGCTTCGACGTCGGCGCGCGAACGGATACGCGGCGAGGCCATAGCGTCAGTTAGGCCCTCAGACAAAACGTTCAGGCACAAGGTGGTGATCAAGATGAACAGACCGGGGAAGAAAGTCACCCACCAGTGACCACTGAGCAGCAGGGCCTTACCTTCAGAGAGCATGTTGCCCCAGGTAGGTGTGTTGGTGGCCTTGATGCCGGCGCCCACGAAGCTTAGTGAGGCTTCAAATACGATCGCGTCTGCCACCAAGACAGTGGCGAAAACCATGATCGGGGCGATGCAGTTGCGAGCTACGTGCTTGAACAAGATCCAGGGCACCGAGGCACCCATTACCTTGGAGGCAGCCACATAGTCTTCTCCGAACTGGGAGATGATATTGGCTCGCACCACACGGGTTAACTGTGGCACATACAAAACCGCAATGGAGACCACCACCACTGGCAGCGTAGGTAGCGTGGCACTCAGCGCCAGCACCAGCACAGCCGCAAGCGCAATACCGGGGAAGGACATGACTACGTCCAGGGTGCGCATCAGGGCTTCGGCGATCCATTTGCGGCCGGTGGCGGCGATAGCGCCGAGCACTACAGCCGCAGCCAGGGCCAGGGCGGTAGCAGAAATACCTACTACCAGTGATACTCGCGCACCGTAGATGATGCGGGAGAGCACGTCACGACCTGAGCCGTCGGTTCCGAAGATGAAGTCGCCTCCAGGCGGGGCAGCCTGGCTGGTGATGTTGGTTTCGGTGCCGTCGTCGAGGGTTACTACTTCCTCTACGCTGGCCAGGCCGCTTTGGCCGGGTTTGAAGGGAGCAAGTTCGGGGGCGAGTATGGCCATGAGCGCGAGCGCTACCAGAACCACTACTGCGATTTTGCTTCCCAGCGGCATGGCTTTCCATCCTTGGAAGCGCGCCGCAGGGGCAGTTACCTTGTCTAGTTTCTTTTGGTGGCGCATCACTCACACGCTCCTAATGCGCGGGTTGACCAGTACGTAAAGCATGTCAACGATGATGTTGATGATGATGAAGGCGGCGGCCACGGTGATGGACACGCCCTGAACGATGTTTACGTCGTTACGGGTGATGCCTTGGAAGATCAACTGGCCCATACCTTGGATGTTGAAGATCATTTCGATAACCACGGCTCCACCCATGGCGTAGCCGATGCGCAGGCCCAGCACGGTGAGCGGGGTGATTAGGGCGTTACGCAGCACGTTGCGGGCTACCACAATGTTCTTGGGGATACCGGCGCCAATGGCGGTGCGTACGTAGTCTTTATCGAGTTCTTCAACCATGGCGGTACGCACTACACGGGTTAGTGACCCGGAGTTGGGTAGGGCGACGGCGATGGCGGGCAGGGTGATTTGGCGTAGGTAGCCTTCGTCTCCGAAGGGGATCCACTCAGTGATTACTGAGGGGAAGGTGCCGGTGCCTCCGGGCACGTCCGACCACCATTGGATCATGAGCAGTGCCAGCCAGAAGGAGGGGGTGGCCAGGGAGGCGATAGAGATGACGCGGATGACCTGGTCGGGCCAGCGGTCACGGTAAAGGGCGGCGATGATACCCAGCACCAGGGCGATGATTACCGCCAGGAACATACCGATGAAGGTTAGCTGCAAGGTGATGGGGAAAGCGCTTTTAACTAGGTCGGTAATGTCGTTACCGGTGAATGATTGGCCTAGGTCTCCGTGGCAGAGGTTAACTAGGTAATCCCAGAATCGTTGAAATAGGGGGTCATCTAGGTGATGAGCGGTGCGATACTGCGCTAGTGCTTCTGGACTGGCTGATTCTCCCAGGGCCAGAACGGCCGGGTCTGCGGGAGAAAGCGACATTACCAAGAACACCAGCAAGGTCACACCAACCACCATGAATGGCAGCGCGATTAGGCGCCGGCCAATTAGGCGGATCAGGTTAGACACGAGTTTGCTCCTTTGCTTTTGCGTTCACGTCTTCTATGACACGTGTGCGCCCGGCAGGTTTGTAGTCCGCCGTTGTGTCTATTGTCGGACATCTGATGTCTAATAGCAAGTGCTATTGATTGTTTGCCTACAGTGGCAAAGACTACTAAGAGATTTGCTGGCTTTGAGTCTGCTGGTTTCGGGCCTGCCGGTTTGTGGGCCAGCCAGCCTTTAAGCCAGCTTTGCGCGCGGGGCCGACGACGCCGTCGTCCCCCTCCCCTGCCCAGTAACGTCCCAGCCGGACCGCCAGCTGCACCACGCAGAAACCACACAGGAAACCAAGCAAACCACCTGGCCGGGCCGCAAATCCCCTAGCGGGCGCGGCCAGGGCGCAACTTAATGGCGATGCCTACTTAAGCGCTACCCTGGCCGCTAAAACTTACTAGCTAAGCCAGCGTGGCTAACTTAACCAGTGAAGCGTTACTTGGTGGAACCTACGTTCTCGAAGGACAGACCGGTGATCGCGATCGGACGGAAGTTAACCAGGGACTCGCCGTTGTAAGCGGTAGGAGTCTTGCGGTGGAAGATCGGGTACAGCGGCACCTGCTCGCTGAGCAGGTCGAAGATCTCGCCCCAAGCCTTCTTCTGGTCGTTGCCGGTGAGCTTGAGGGCGGCGTCAAGCTTTTCCTGAACCTGGGTGTAGCTGTCAGCGCCCTTCCAGTGCATACGCTTGTCGGTCCACACGTCGGTGGAGTACCACCAACGCATGAGCAGGTCAGCGTCGTTACCGAAGACCGAGGGGTCACCGGGGGCGATCAGTACGTCGTAGGCGTTGGGGTCACCGTCGATGGTGCTGTAGACGTCAGAGGACTTCTTCTCGTCGTAGCTGATCTTTACGCCCAGGGCCTCGAAGTTTTCCTTGAGGATGGCGCGCACGGAGGAGAACCAGTCGTGGTTGGAGGCCAGCACCTTGATCTCGGTGACGCCAGCTTCAGATAGCAGGCTCTTGGCCTTGGCGGCGTCATACTTGTAGACCACCTTGGCCTGCTTGTAGTCGGCGTGGGCCTTGTGCACGAAGCAGGTGGCCGGGGTGGCGAGCTTGGCCATGCCGTTGTCGCAGATCTTGTTGTAGTCCATGGCGTACATGATGGCCTGGCGGGCCTTGACGTCCTTGAACTTGCCGTTCTGGTTGAACATGGCAAACAGCAGACCAAAGCCCTGCACGGTGGAGACCTTGTTGGGGGCCTTGAGGTTAGCCAGGTCAGCTGCGGGCACAGAGTCGATGGCCTGTACAGTGGCCGAGGTCAGGGCGTTGGTGCGGGTGGCCGGGTCGGGCAGAATCTGCCAGGTCATGGTCTTGGCCAGGGCCGGGCGCGGGCCGTTGTAGTTTTCGTTGCGCTCGAAGACAACCTTCTGGCTGGCGGAGCCGTTGTCGGTCATCTTGTAGGGGCCAGAGCCGATGGGGTTGAGGTCGAAGGTCTTGGCGTCCTTCTCGACGGCGGCCTTGGGAACAATCTTGACGATGCTTAGGCGCTCGGGAACTAGGGAGAAAGCCTGCTTTAGCTTGAAGGTGACGGTCTTGTCATCCTTCTTCTCTACCTTGTCAATGAAGCCGACCATCGAACGGTACAGGCTCTTAAGCTCGGGGTCGAGTACGCGAGTGTAGGAGAAGATAACGTCTTCAACGGTCACCGCAGCGCCGTCGGAGAACTTGGCGCCATCACGCAGGGTGACCTCCCAGGTGGTGTCATCTACCTTCTTGGGGGTTTCCTTAGCTAGGGCGTTGTAGACGGTGCGGTCAGCCGGGTCTAGCTCGGTTAGACCCTCTAGGGTGTGCCAGTTGGCAGCAATGGTTAGGGCCGAGCTGGTGGTGGCCGGGTCGTAACCGTTGGTGCCTAGCTCATAAGAGATACCTGCAATAATGGCGCCATCTTTGTTAGCCTTACTGGTGTCAGCAGTGGCGCCACCGGCCTTCTTCTTCTTAGTGGTGCCACCACCACAAGCTGCTAGGGAAGCAGCAATACCGGCGGCGAGGCTTAGGGTACCGGAGACTTTGAGGAAGTCACGGCGGCTGGTTGAGCGAATGGGATTCGACATTGAAGATCCTCCTGGATGCCTGACGTCTTATGTCTGACGTTGGTGAAATGAACTGTACCATGAAGTTGCGTTTTGAGTGTACGGTTAAAGGACACAATTCAATGACGAACCATTCGCGGAGGGGCACGTGTCTAATAACTCCACACCTTTTGGGCAAACACCTATAGATCTTTCTAGCACGTCAGGCGGCGTTTCACGCGGTAGTGCCAGCCTGGGTCAGGCGCGCGTGGCCATTGAAGCTATTAAGCATCACATCATTAGCCACAACTTGCAGCGTGGCGATCCGCTCCCCACTGAGACGCAAATGTGCAGCGACTTAAATGTTTCGCGCTCATCTGTGCGCGAGGCGGTGCGTACTTTGTCAGCTTTGGACATTGTTGAAGTGCGCCATGGGCGCGGAATGTTTGTGGGTTCTGTTTCTATGCGCCCCATGGTGGAACTACTGGCTTTTAGGGGCCTGCTAAACCCGGGCGATGATTGGCGCGCTTTAAAGGATATTGTGCAGGTGCGCCAGGCTTTGGATTTGGCTTTAGCGCAGCCGGTTATTGATGCTTGGCAAGATAAGCCTTCAGCGCTTATGGAACAGATTTTGTTGGAAATGGAGCAGCTGTCTCAGGCTGGCCAGCTTTTCCCCCAGCAAGACCGCACTTTCCACAATGCTCTGCTGGCGCCGCTTAATAACCACCTGTTCCAGCAACTAACCGATGCTTTTTGGGAGGTGCACATGATTACTTCACCGTCTTTGGGTGTGCCCACGCCGGAGGATATTCATGTAACCGCCCAGGCTCACCGTTTCATGTATGAGGCGGCAGTAGCTGGCGACGCCGATGCCTACTGCGAGGCCGTAGTTACCCACTACCAGCCTCTCCTTGGTGTCCTAGACTCCAAGTAAAAGGCAGACAAACACAGACAAACACAGGCAAAATCATCCCTTCCCTATAAAAAATTCATGGGGTTTTATAGGGAAGGG
>ERZ773234.24-NODE-24-length-56568-cov-6.319749_pt1 | contig 56568 bp, 46 predicted proteins | sample MGYA00580523_ERZ773234 | MGnify/ENA primary metagenome ERZ773234 (study PRJEB29015, sample SAMEA2738167) | human oral metagenome | biome: human oral; feature: human-associated habitat; material: saliva | place: China | collected 2262 ...
AACCTACCCAGGCCATGGACCCGATTGACGCGTTCACGCCAGAACCTACCCAGGCTATGCCGCCAGTTATTCAGCCCAAGGGCGCGGGCCAAGATCTGCCTTATGCCACCCAGGCCATGCCGCCAGTTGGTTCACAGCCTGCCGGCAGTGCTCACGCCGCCCCGGCCACACGAGCTATGCCTGCGGCTACCCAGGCTATGCCTCCAGTTGACGCTCAGGAAGCTTTACCGCCTTCGGTTTCCCCGCGTCGTGGCCGCGCAGCGGGAGCTGTAGGAGCTGGCGCGATGGCAGTAGGCGGCGCAGCTAGTGCGGCGCAGCGTCCGCCAAGTGTGCCGCCAGGCAGTATTCCTCCAGGCAGCGTCCCCCCAAGTAGTATTCCCCCGGGCGGGCCACTTACTGATGATGAGCCCGCTGAGGATGAAGAGCCCAAGAAGCGCAGCAAATTTATGCTGTGGTTCATTTTGGCGCTGCTTGCCTTCTTGGCGGTCTGTTTCGCTATTGCTTGGTCTGCTACCGGCAATTCTGTGCCCGACCCCACACCTAGCGCTCCGGCTGTGATTACTCCTTCGTTGGACAGCACGGCTACCCCTGCGCCAACTTCCACCACTAAGCCGCTGGGTAAGTCCTCGCCGTCGCCGACGCAGGAAAATAACAATAACAACAACAATAACAACCAGCCTGTGCAACCTAGCCAGCCTGAATATACTCAGCCGCCGCAGCAGAATTACCCCTCTGCGCCGTCGCAGCCTAGTTACACTTCCCCTTCTCCTTATCCGAACGATCCGGGTAATGATGATGACGACGACGATAACGACGACGACGATGGCAATAATTACATTGTGCCTGGACCAGGTGACCCAAATAACTCAAATAGCTAACAAATATTACTGTTTGACCTAATAAACCCCCGCTTCCAGGTTATTCTCAGACTACTTCCAGCCAAATTTGTTATTAATTTATTGGCTGGTTTAGTCCAGCCGCGCTCCCCAGCTCAAAAATTCGGCGGTAGCGCACATGTAAGAACAGGAGGTGTAGAAATTGAATATACGATTCGTACCATTTAGTCAGTGGGATCGAGACGTTAAAACCAAGTTCTATACCTTAGTAATTGCCGCAGTTATGGTTGTGGCTTTGCTAACCGGTTTGAGCATGTGCGCGCCTGCCGCAAAATCTAAAGGCGGCACCCCTCAAGTTGCGGCAACCACTCACACCCCCACGCCAACAGCTAAACCCTTGGCGGCTGGGTTAGTTAAACCAAAGCCAAAGGACTCTCCCTTGCCTGCGGCTACCGCAACCCCCACTGAAGAGCCCACCTTTGAGCCAGAGCCAACTCCCACCCCAGAACAGAGCACTAGCGCCGCCCCAGAACCTACTAGCGCCCCCACGCAAGCACCCGTTCAGCAGCAGCCAAATATAACTATCCCCACCTCTGCTCCCACTACTAGCACAGAGCAGCACCCTGTCACCCAGCCCACCACTGCCCAGTCCCCTGAAACTAAGGTGCGCCCACGTCGTCCGCGTAACCTTGACCGCTCCAATGAGGCCTACTATCGCAGCTGCCGTGATGCCTACTACGCCGGAGCCACCCCTATCTATTGGGGCCAGCCCGGTTACCGTCGCGGCCTAGACCCCAACGGTAACGGCATTGCCTGCGAAAGCTGGCCGCGCCGCTAAGCGCAGCTAGAGTCAGCGCCGAGCTGCAGTTTCACCAACAGCCAGTGCCCAACGGCAGTTTTGATAGAGCGCTCACCACGCGCTGATTTCAATTGACGCTTAAACCTTTACTCCCCTAAAGTCTGGCTTTGCTGGTTTAAAGGGTGCAAACACCCCAATCTTTAGGAGGCAAATATGCGTGTTTTGGCGGCACTTAGTGGTGGAGTGGATTCTGCGGTGGCCGCCGCACGCTGCGTGGAGGCTGGTTACGACGTCGTCGGCGTACATATGGCCCTTTCACGCAACCGCGCCCAATCACGCTCAGGTTCACGCGGCTGTTGCTCGATTGAAGACGCCTCTGATGCGCGCCGAGCCGCAGATGTACTGGGTATCCCCTTCTATGTGTGGGACCTGTCGGAAGAATTTGAGGCGCTGGTAATCGAGGATTTCCTGGCCGAATACCGCGCTGGGCGCACCCCCAACCCCTGCATTCGCTGCAATGAGCGAGTCAAATTTGATGTTCTGCTAGAGCGCGCCATGACGCTGGGCTTTGACGCGGTAGCCACCGGCCACTACGCCCGCATTAGTGGCGGCGCATCCAGTGGCAAGCCTGGAGACACCAGCCAGTTGGAGCTGCGCCGGGCGGTAGACACCGTCAAGGACCAATCTTATGTGCTGGCTGTTTCGGGCCGCCAAGCCCTTTCACGGGCGATTTTCCCGCTGGGAGATGTAGAAAACAAGGCTGCGGTGCGCGCCGAGGCCGCTCGTCGGGGCCTGCCGGTAGCTAGTAAGCCTGACTCTTACGATATTTGTTTTGTGGCCGACGGCGACACGCGTGGTTTCCTCCAGCGCAACCTGGGTGTACAAGAAGGCCAGATGGTTGACCCTGAAGGAAACGTGCTAGGCACCCACCAGGGCTACTACGGTTTCACTATTGGCCAGCGTAAAGGCTTGGGACTAGACCATCCGGCTGCCGATGGGCGCCCGCGCTACGTTTTAGAAACTCGCCCCGCCACTAACCAGGTGGTGGTAGGCCCAGCCCAGCTGCTTAGCCGCACCACGGTCAGCGCCACTGACTTGATCACTTTGGTTGATAACGCCGACTGGGAGCACGTGAGCTTGCAGCTGCGCGCCCACGGGCGGGCCGTGCCCGCGCAGGTAAAGCTCGACACCCAGGCCGCCACCTTGGAAGCCCAGCTGCAAGAGCCGGTGCGCGGCATTGCGGCAGGCCAGTCGCTAGTGGTTTACGACGGCGAGCGCGTACTAGCCCAAGCCACCGTGGCCTAGAACAAGCCAGCGCGCCTAGAAAGCGCCCCACCAATTGCGCCAGCCATGCCGAGCTGGCCATGCCGAGCTGGCCATGCTGGGCTGGCCAGAACCAAAGTAGCTGGCGCCTGGCCCCCTAGGGCTACCCAGCACCTGTGCAGGCGCCAGTGCTCACAAAGCCCACAAAGCTCACAAACAAAGCGTTGGCCCCGGTTAGTTACTAACCGGGGCCAAGGTTTTTAGCTAACAGGCCAGTTAGCGAGTCTTGGCTAGCTCCTCAATCAGCTGAGGTACCACTGTGGACACGTCGCCAACCACGCCAAAGTCTGCCATCTCAAAGATGGGGGCTTCAGAATCGTCACAGATGGCCACAATAGTGCCGGCGCCCTGAATACCACTGGTGTGGTGCACAGCTCCAGAAACACCCAGGCCAATGTATAGGCGCGGGGCAATAGTTTCACCGGTCTGGCCTACCTGCGCTGAGCGCTCAATCCAGCCCTCATCGCAGGCCACGCGAGTGGCGCCCACAGCCCCGTTAAGCAGCTGCGCAAGCGAACGGACCAGGTCAAAGTCGCCGTCGACACCGCGACCACCAACCACCACAGTGCGGGCCTGAGCCAGCTGCGGGCCGGCAGCAGCCTCATCTTCGGTGTGGCTAACTACCTCAACACGCTTAGCGGCCTGGCTTACGCTCACCGCCAGGGTCTCAACCTGGGCCGCAGCCCCACCACAGGGCTCAGCCTCTACCGCGCCGGCACGCAGGCACACCAGCGGCGGGTTGGCGCCAGAGTCAGCGCGCAGGTCAAAAGTGGTGTTCCAAGAACCCGAAAGTACCAGCTTGGAGGCGCGCACATGCTGGTCAACAACCTCCAGACAGGCGGCGTCAGCGATGCAGGCGCTGGCTAGCTTAACGGCGGCGCGACCAGCGATTTCCTTGGCGCGGTGGTCACTACCCAGCAAAATCAGGGCAGGCTTAACCTCGTGGGCGGCAGCAATTACTGCGTCAGCCCCAGCGGCAGAAACCAGCTCGTCAGCCCCGGCGTAATCAGCCACCAGCACGCGGCTGGCACCATAGTTACCCCAAGCGGCGGCGTCGACCTTACCCGAAACCACGGCCACCACAGCGGCGCTGGTCAGCGAGCGGGCGGCAGTTAGTAGTTCAACGGCAGCAGCACTGGGGGCGCCGTCACTTAGCCCACCAGCCACCAAAATCGTAGCGTCTAACATATTGCCTTCTCCCCTCACACCAGCTTGTTTTCCACTAGCCAGGTAGCTAGCTGCTTACCGGCTTCACCGGCGTCGGTAACGATTACGCCACCGCTGCGGGCCGGGCGGGCCTGAGCATCAACCATTTCAATGACGCCGGGTGCCGGCTCGATACCTAGATCGCTAAGCTCCCAAGTTTCTAGCGGCTTCTTCTTAGCCGCACGCATGGCTGCAAAGTTGGGGTAACGCGGGTCGTTAGCCTGGTCAGTTACAGACACCAGGGCCGGCAGCTGGGCACGTAAAACTTCGTGCACGGTACCCAAGTTGCGCTGCACGTTTACCACATCGCCCTCAACCTCAAGGCTGTGGGCCATGGTCAGGGCCGGCAGGTCCAAAGCGCTAGCCAAGGCCCCGGGTAGCATGGCACTCATCGAGTCCAGCGAGGCCATACCGGTAATAACCAGGTCAACCTCACCGATTTTTTCAATTGCCGCAGCCAATACGCGGGCGGTAGCGACCACGTCGGAACCAGCCAACGCCTCATCGCTAACCAAAACGGCACTATCTGCCCCCATTTGCAGGGCGCGACGCAAACCTTCTTCAGCGTCTTGCGGGCCCATAGAAAGCGCCACAACCTCGCCGTCGTGCTCTTCTACTAAGGACACTGCTGCCTCAACAGCATTTTCATCTAGTTCGTTTAGAACATCGTCCTCGCCACGCACTAGGCGCTCGTCTTCAAGGCGACGTTCGGATTGCACATCCGGTACGTGCTTCACGCAGACCACAATTTTCATAGCAAATAGACTGCCACAGGCCCGCCAGCAACACCATGTTAGGCCAGCCTCACGCTTAGCATTTCACAATTGGCTTGATTAGCCCAGTGCACAAATACATGTGAGCTGTACCTGTAATCAGTAAGTAATATTTTCTTGTCCCAAGCTGGTTCAAAATGAGAGACAATAACCCTGTGTGTCATATGCAAACCGATGAGGAAGTTCTACTGCCCGCCCCACTAAGCGAACAGGCAGCATTAAATCCCTACGTTTTGGGCGCTACGCCTAACGACGACGGGGTCGATTTCGTAGTGAACGCCCCTGGTGCAAGTGCAGTTGATCTGTGCTTGATCGACGTCGAGGGCTCTGACCTGCGCGAACGCCGTATCGGTATGCATGACCACCTTACCGGCTCCTGGTCAGCCCACATTAGCGGCCTCGGTCCCGGCCAGCGCTACGGCTACCGCGTTTACGGGCCCTGGAACCCCAACGGGGGCTTGCGTTACAACCCCCGTAAGTTCCTACTAGACCCCTATGCCAAGGCGCTAGCTACTAAAGCAGTCCTAGATGACTCCCTTTACGCCCACAAGGTAAACGAACACGGCCTACCCACCAGCGCCAACTGGGAGATTTCTGAGCTAGATTCCCTGCCCTACGCAGCTATTGGTGTGGTGGCTGACCCTAACTACCAGCCGGTTGCCCCCTCTCCGCGCATCAGTGCTGATCAGCGCGTAATTTACGAAACCCACGTGGTGGGACTAACCAAGCAGCTAGAAGCTATTCCTGAAGATCTGCGCGGCACCTACGCCGGTGTAGCCCACCCGGTGATGATTGAGTACCTAAAGAACCTGGGTGTAACCACCATTGAGCTACTGCCTATCCACGCCAAGTTCGACGAACCCTGGCTAACCCGTCGTGGCCTTAGCAACTACTGGGGTTACGCCACCTTGTCTTACTTTGCCCCTGAGCCCACCTACGCCACCAAGGCCGCCCAGGAAAGCGGCCCCCAGGCAGTGCTTAATGAAGTGCGTGCCATGGTTTCCGCCCTGCACGAGGCCGGGCTGGAAGTAGTTTTGGATGTGGTCTACAACCACACCGCTGAAGGCGGCTTTGATGGCCCCACCCTATCTCTGCGCGGCTTTGACGATCTGGGCTACTACCTGCACGATCCGGTAAACAAGCGCCAGTACGTGGATGTTACCGGCACCGGTAACACGGTGGACTTCCGCAACCGCCAAGCTATCCGCCTAACCCTAGACTCGCTGCGTTACTGGGTTAGCGAGATGGGCGTGGATGGTTTCCGTTTCGACCTAGCCGTAACCCTGGGCCGCCACGCCGGTGAGTGGCGCCGCGACCACCCGCTACTGGTTGCCATGACTACCGACCCAGTTTTGTGTTCCAAGCTGCTGATTGCTGAACCTTGGGATGTGGGCCCGGGCGGCTGGCGCACCGGCGAGTTCCCCATCCCATTCCTCGACTGGAACGACCGCTATCGTGGGGCTCTACGTGAATTCTGGCTCAGTGACCCCAAGGAAATGAGCCACGGCAACAACGGCCATGATGCCCGTGAGCTAGCTACCCGCATTGCTGGTAGCGCAGACCTGTTCGCCTGGGGTGACACCGTGCACGGCCGCACCCCGCTAGCCAGTGTGAACTTCGTTACCGCCCATGATGGTTTCACCCTGCACGATCTAACCACTTACAACCACAAGAACAATGTTGCCAACGGCGAGGACAACCGCGACGGCACCTGGGATAACCGCTCTTGGAACCACCATGATTTTGATGGTGAAGCAGACCAGGTTCCTGGCGCTGAAACCGTCAACATGATGCGTTTGCGTAACGCGCGTAACCTACTGGGCACCTTGTTCATCTCCTCTGGTACTCCCATGCTGCTAGGTGGTGACGAGTTTGGCCGCACCCAGGGTGGTAACAACAACGCCTACTGCCAAGATAACGAGATTTCCTGGTACGACTGGAACTTAAAGACTTGGCAAAAAGAACTAATTGCCACCACCAGCTACCTAATTAAGCTGCGTCAACAGCACCCGGCGCTGCGCCGAAGCCAATTCGCTACCGGTCAGGTTGCCCCTGGGGACGAGATTCCCGACCTGTCCTGGTACGACATCACCGGTAACCTCATGCGCCCTGAGCAGTGGCATGACAACTACACCCGTGTACTTTCCATGCTGCGCTCGGGTAAGCCTTTTGGCGACGTCGACGCCCTGATCCTGATTAACGGCACACTCAACCCGCACGAAATTAAGCTTCCTGCCGGGCGCGGCGACGACTACGAACTGGCTTGGTACTCGGTTTGGGACACCCCCCACGCTGATTACGCCCTGCTTGATGATGATGACGACGACACGGACTCTGTGGCCACCTCGCTGGCTCAGCCTGGCTCCATGATTGCTTTGTCGCCCCTGAGCATGCGTATCTACCTGACTAAGCCTAAGCGTCAGGCCCGTTACAATGGGGCTCATGACGCAGTCGACACAGCCAACTAAGGCAGAACAGGCGCTAGCCAATTCCACTGACGAGGCTTCTTTGCGGCGCACCCAGGCGCGCAGTGAAGAAATTGCCGCCCAGATCGGTGAGCATCCCGAATATTTCCGGATGCTCACCGGTGCTCGTCCTACCGGGCACCTACACCTAGGCCATTACTTTGGCACTATGCAGTCTTGGAAACATCTCCAAGACGCCAATGTAGACACGTGGATTTTGGTTGCCGATTACCAGGTAATTACCGACCGCGACGGCGTAGGCCCGCTGCGTGAGCGGGTTTTATCGCTGGTTGCTGACGCTTTGGCGGTGGGTGTGGACCCTGAACGTTCCACTATCTTCACCCACTCGGCCGTGCCGGCCCTAAACCAGCTAATGCTGCCCTTCCTATCACTAGTTACCGAGTCTGAACTACATCGCAACCCCACCGTTAAGGCTGAGCTTGAGGCCACCGACGGGCGCGCCATGAGCGGGCTTATGCTCACCTACCCGGTGCACCAGGCCGCAGACATTTTGTTCTGCCAGGCCAATTTGGTGCCGGTAGGTAAAGACCAGCTGCCGCACCTGGAGCAGGCCCGCCTAATTGCTCAGCGTTTTGACAAGCGCTACGGGCGCGCCGACAAGAAGCGCCCGGTGTTCCGCCGTCCTGAAGCTCTACTAAGCGAGGCTCCCCTACTGCTGGGGCTGGACGGAGCCAAGATGAGCAAGTCTCGCGGCAACACCATTGAGATCCGTATGAGCGCTGATCAGACCGCCAAGCTGATTAAGAAAGCCAAGACCGACTCGCAGCGCACCATTACTTACGATCCCTCCGAGCGCCCCGAGGTTTCTAACCTGCTGATGCTGGCTTCACTATGCAACGGCCGCGACCCGCGCCAGTTGGCTGAGGAAATTGGCGACGGCGGCGCAGGCAAGCTCAAGGCCCTGGTTACTGAGGCCATTAATGACTACTTCGCCCCTATTCGTCAGCGCCGCGAGGAGCTGGCCGCCAATGAGGATTACCTACTGCAGGTGCTTCACGCCGGTAACGATAAGGCCAACCAGGTAGCCAGTGAGACATTAGACAATGTCCGCAAGGCCATGAAGATGGATTACTAAAGGTTAGTAAAAACCATCTACCGTCCCAATTTGGGGACTCTTCCCCGTGCTGAAAAGCTAAATCAGCACGGGGATTTTCTGTAGTTAGTGCGATTAGTGAACTAGGATGGCACCTAGGTTGCTTGGCAACTAAATGTAAACCCAATTTTAGGAATGCTATGCGTATTACTACGATACGGCGTCGCCTAACCGCTTTGACAGCGCTGCCTCTTGCTGCTGCGCTGCTGGCCCCCGTGGCCGCTGCGGCAGATGCTTCGTCAGCAAGTGACGCTGAGTTGGCTGCGGCTCTGCCTGCCTCCGCCGCCCAGTTCAAGACTGGTGAGAACACCTACCGTATTGGTGCCCCCAAGGCTGGGGGTAGCTCTACCGGAACTGTGCCCGCAGGTCTAGAGTCCTTCTACAGCCAGAAGATCGAATTCTCCAAGGCTAACTGTGAGGCCATGGGCAAGGAAGCTAGCCGCGCTGTGTGCGGTTACGCGATTGTGCCCGTGGACTACTCCAAGCCCAACGGAGCCACCATCGCCGTGGCCGTGGTGAAGGTACCCGCCAAGGGCACCAACGCCTCCCCGGTTTTCTTTAACCCCGGCGGCCCCGGCGGCTCGGGTGTGGACCTGGTGCTGGCCTACCAGAACGATGCTGGTGCTATCGGCAAGCTCAACGAAACCCACGACCTGATTGGTTTCGACCCGCGCGGTGTGGGTGTTTCCCTGCCTTTCGCCCAGTGTGAGACTAACGCTGAGCGTGACAAGGCCCGCGAGCTGCTCTACACCGGCACCCCTGAAGAGATCGCTAAGAAACTGCGTGCCGGCACTGAGAGCTCCGTCAACGGTTGCTTCAACAACACTGGACGTATCTTCGGTTTCGACGCTGATGGTCGTAAGGACCTGCTCTACCACCTGGGCACCTCCACCGCCGTGCGTGACATCGACACCCTGCGCTCTATCATGGGCGCCACCAAGCTGGACTACGTGGGCTACTCCTACGGCACCCGCCTGGGTTACGTCTACCTGCAGACCTTCCCGGCTAACGCTGGCCGCATTGTGCTTGACGGTGTAGTTGACCCGCTTTCTAGCACCGCTCCTAAGAGTGGTCAGCGTGTCGACTCCTCCAAGATCACCGATGCACAGCTTGAGGCCGCTAACTCGGCTCTGCTGGGTCAGGCTAAGGGCTTCCAGGACAACTTCAACCAGTTCTCCAACTGGTGTATGCAGCTGGATGCCTCCGGTAAGACCTGGGGTGACCTGATGCCGCGTCTGGTTAAGAACTCTCGCTTTGAGACTGAGAAGGCCACCTGTGCTCTGGGTAAGGCTAAGTACCAGCCTCACGACGGCGACCTGGCCGACGACGACGCCAGCATCCCGGTAGCCACTCGCGCCTTCCAGAACATGATGCGTCCGCTGACCACCAAGGCCATTCCGGCTGGTAACGATGGGCGTACCCTGAACTTCGACCTGGCCCTGACCGGTATGCGTCAGGCCCTGTACGCCGAGTCCTACTGGCCCTACGCTGCTTTGGCCATGGAGCTGGTCTCTGACTACAACAACGGTTCGCTGTTCATGTCTCTGGCTGACTCTTATGACGGCCGTAACCCTGACGGCACCTACGACCCCTCGCAGGCTGCCTTCACCGTCATTCGCTGCGCTGACTCAGCTAACCCCAACGGTTACGACCAGAGCCTGTCTGACCGCCTAACCCAGATTTACCTCAAGTACTCCCCGTTCCAGGACCCGGGCGCTCCGGGCAACAAGGTCGGCTCCCCCGACTCCTGTGACCTGTGGAAGTTCTCCGGTAACCTGCAGGCTGGTGGCGAGCTCAAGGGCCTGCCTAACACTCTGATCATCTCCACCACTCACGACCCGGCTACCCCCTACAAGAACGGCCCGGTCATGGCTGAGCTGGTGCACGGCACTCTGCTGAGCGTTGAGGGTGACTCCCACACCGCTTTCGGTAACAACGCCGCCAAGTACGCTTGTGTAAACGAGATCACCCTCAAGTACATCAATGAGGGCGTAGTACCTGCCGACGGCGACTACCCGAAGATCTGCTCGATCAAGTCCTACAGGCAGACGGTCAACCCGGACAACCCGGTCAACCCGGTTCCGACTCCTAACCCGACTCCGAACCCGACCGCTGCTCCTACCAGTGGCCCCACCAGTGGCCCCACTGCTGTGCCGCTGCCGACCATGGCCCCCAGCGCCCTGCCTACCGCAGCTCCCACCACCGGCAAGACCGTTGTGGCCGCTCCCGGTAAGGGCGACAAGAAGCCGCTAGCTCACACTGGTGTTTCCAGCGTGGCAGTTGTGGCCTTCCTGCTGGCCAGCCTCGGTGGCGTAGCTGTGCTGCGTAGCCGTCGCAAGGAAGCCTGATCGGTAATCGATTAGCGTTACAAACGCTAACGCCGCAACCGGCTAATCACTAGATAGCTAGCTGATCATTAGATAACTAGTTGATCATTAGTTTGGGCCTCAGCGCAAAAGCGCTGAGGCCCAAATCTTTTATTTGTTGAGCAGCTTTTAAACTGCAACGCTTTAGATACAAAAAAGCTCCCATGTTTTACATGAGAGCAATTTATTGCTGCAGTTTTATACACCGCATTGGTGGACCCGGCGGGACTCGAACCCACGACCCTCTGGGTGTAAACCAGATACTCTAACCAACTGAGCTACAGGTCCTTGCGGGTATAAAGTTACCCTACCCGCTAGGGAGATTACAAATTATTTGCGACGTGAAGAAATTCGCACTCCGCTCCAGGCGTCACTTACTTGCCGTGCGCTGGTAGCGTGCATACCCGCATTGCCTGCCGCCTCTTCCACCACGATCGGTGAAACTGCGCCAGCACTACGAGCCTTGGGGGTGAACACCCAAATTAGCCCTTCCCCATCCAAGTTAGCGGCGACGTCGACCAAAAGATCGGTGAGCTCATCTACGCCCCCGTCTTCCTCACGCCACCAAGCGATAGCGCCGTCGACAACATCTGCATAATCTTCGTCTACTAGTTGGTTGCCCAGCGCTTCCTCAAGCTGAGCCCTTAACGCCATGTCGGCGTCGTCGTCGAAGTAATATTCCTGAATGATTTGCCCGGCCTCGAAGCCCAGGCGGGTAGCGGCTGAAGTTGTGCCGTCGTGGTTAAGCGACATGGAATAAGCACACCCCAAAATCGCTGGCTTTGCAAGCTGTATGCGCGTTTTACCTGCATCTATTCAAATGTTTCTGACATTAAGCGAGCTCAGCCACACTTAGTATTGCCCGCATCTCCATTAACTTCCCCATCAGGAGCGATAAAACATCCCCACCCAGCACACATGCAGTACTTCACACCACTATCTGGGACTTAATGCCCGATTTATTCGCTTTATCTAGGTCAAAAGTCGTAGATTAGTTAGGTACAGCGGGCTTAGCCCCACGGACTGACGCTCCGGCGCGCGCAGTCGACCACAACGACGCGAAGGGAATAACCGTGGCCCCAACGAATGAATCCACGCCGCTTATCGATGGCCTGTTAGCCAAGGTCACCGATAATGATCCACAGGAAACAGCTGAATGGAAGCAGTCTCTAGACGCGCTTATCGCCGAAAAGGGTCAAGCCCGAGCACGCTACATCCTGCTATCCATGCTGGCTGAAGCACGTCTAAAGAACGTAAACGTCCCCGGCCAGCTAACCACCCCTTACGTCAACACCATTGCTGTTGACGAAGAACCCTACTTCCCCGGCGATGAAGCCGCAGAGCGCCAGTACCGTCGCTGGATCCGTTGGAACGCTGCCGTTATGGTTACCCGCGCCCAGCGTCCGGGCATCGGCGTGGGTGGACACATTTCCTCCTACGCTTCCGTAGCCACCCTCTATGAAGTAGGTCTTAACCACTTCTTCCGTGGCAAGGACCACCCCGGCGGCGGTGACCACATCTTCTTCCAGGGCCACGCCTCCCCCGGACCTTACGCACGCGCCTTCATTGAAGGTCGCCTAACCGAGGCTGACCTGGACGGTTTCCGTCAGGAATACTCCCACCCGGAGCAGGGACGCGGCCTGCCCTCCTACCCGCACCCGCGTCGCATGGATGACTTCTGGGAGTTCCCCACTGTATCTATGGGTCTAGGCCCCGCCCAGGCCATCTACCAGGCTTGGTTCGACAAGTACCTGCACATGCGTGGCATTAAAGACACCTCCCAGCAGCGCACTTGGGCTTTCCTGGGCGACGGCGAAATGGATGAGCCTGAAAGCCGTGGCATGTTGCAGCTGGCTGCTCAGCAGCAGTTGGACAACCTCACCTTCGTCATTAACTGCAACCTGCAGCGTCTAGACGGCCCGGTACGCGGTAACGGCAAGATCATTCAGGAGCTGGAGGCCTTCTTCCGTGGCGCCGGCTGGAACGTCATTAAGGTGATTTGGGGCCGTGGCTGGGACCGCCTGTTGGCTGCCGATAAGGACCACGCCCTGGTGCACCTGATGAACGAAACTCTCGACGGTGACTACCAGACTTTCAAGGCTAACGACGGCGCCTACGTGCGTGAGCACTTCTTCGGTCGCGACCCGCGCACTGCAGCCCTCGTCAAGGACTGGACCGATGAGGAAATCTGGGCCCTGCAGCGTGGCGGTAACGACTACCGCAAGATGTACGCCGCCTACAAGGCCGCTACTGAGCACACTGGTGCCCCCACCGTTATCTTGGCCCACACCGTTAAGGGCTACGCCCTGGGCTCCCACTTCGCGGCGCGTAACTCCACGCACCAGATGAAGAAGCTCAAGCTTGATGACCTCAAGGCCCTGCGCGACACCCTACACATTCCGATCAGCGACGCCGAGCTAGAGGCTGACCCCACCCGTCCGCCTTACTACAAGCCCGCCGCAGACGACCCGGCCCTGCTCTACATGCTTGACCGCCGTCGTCGTTTAGGTGGCTTTATCCCTGAGCGCCGCTCCGGTAACAAGGAGATTGAGCTACCCGACCCCAAGATTTACGACATCCTCAAGGGCGGCTCCGGCAAGCAGGAAGTGGCCTCCACCATGGCCTTTGTGCGCCTGCTTAAGGAGCTGATCAAGGACAAGCACATCGGTAAGCGTATTGTCCCGATCATTCCTGACGAGGCACGTACCTTCGGCCTGGACTCGATCTTCCCCTCAGCTAAGATCTTCAACACCCTGGGCCAAAACTACCTGCCGGTAGACGCAAACATGATGCTGTCTTACCGTGAGGCTCAGGCCGGTCAGATCATGCACACCGGTATTAACGAGGCTGGTTCCGCTAGCGCCTTCCAGGTGGCCGGCACCTCCTTCGCGGTCAACAATGAGCCGATGATCCCGGTTTACATCTTCTACTCGATGTTCGGTTTCCAGCGCACCGCCGACCAGTTCTGGGCTGCCGGCGACCAGCTCACCCGTGGTTTCATCATTGGCGCCACGGCTGGACGCACCACCCTGACCGGTGAGGGCACCCAGCACATGGATGGCCACTCGCCGCTGATCGCAGCCACCAACACCGCCGTGATCAGCTACGACCCGGCCTACGCCTACGAAATCCGCCACATTGTGCGTGACGCCCTAGAGCGTTGGTACGGCCCCGACAGTGGCCGCAACCGCGACATGATGTACTACCTGACGGTTTACAACGAGCCCATGGTCCAGCCCGCTGAGCCGGAAAACGTGGATGTTGAAGGCATTTTGGGTGGTATCTACAAGGTGGCTGACGCCCCCGCCGGCCAGGGCCCGCAGGTGAGCCTGCTGGCTTCAGGGGTGGGTGTGCCGTGGGTTTTGCAGGCCCGCGAGATGCTACTTGAACACTGGGGTGTGCGCGCCAGCGTTTACTCGGTTACCAGCTGGAACCAGCTGCGCCGCAACGCCCTTGAGGTGGATGAGCACAACTTCTTGCACCCCGAGCAGCCGGCCCAGGTGCCGTTCCTGAGCCAGAAGCTGGCTGGGGCCACCGGTCCGTTCATTGCCACCAGCGACTACGACCACCTGGTTCCCGACCAGATCCGCCAGTGGATCCCCGGTGACTACCACGTTTTGGGTGCTGACGGTTTTGGTTTCTCCGACACTCGCGCTGCTGCCCGTCGTTTCTTCAAGATCGACGCCGCCAGTGTGGTCACCAAGGCCCTGGAGGCTTTGGCTAAGCAGGGTCAGGTTGACCGCTCCCTAGTAAGCCAGGCCATTGACCGCTACGACCTGCTCAACGTGCGCGCCGGCAACTCCGGCGCTCAGGGCGGCGACGCCTAAAACGCCGCGCGGTGTGCATTTGCCCGCGTGTATCTGCCCGTTTTGGGCAGGTACACGCCGCGCCGCCGATACGCGCCGCGCGCAAAGCTCTAAAGCTCTGCGGTAAATAATGTGGGGGGCCCGGCTACCAGCCAGGCCCCCCACTGCTTAACGCTGCTTAGTTATAACGCCGCAGTTTAACTGCAACTTAGCAGCTTAGCTGCGACTACTCAGATACCAGGGTGTTCGGGTCACCGCCGGAGTAGTACTTCTTGGAGCGGTAGTGTGGGCGCAGCAGGTTCTCTACGCTCAGCAGCTCATCGAGGGTGGCCTCGTCTAGCAAGCCCATCTCCAGCACCACTTCGCGCACGTTGCGTCCAGAGCGAGCACATTCACGCCCAACCAGGTCACCGTTGTGGTGCCCAATGACAGGGTTGAGGTAGGTGACAATCCCAATGGAGCCCAGCACGTGGTTGCGGCACACATCCACATTGGCCTTAATGCCCACAACGCACTTTTCACGCAGCGCCTGCATGGCGTGGATAAGCAGGCTGGAAGACTCAAAGGTGGCCTGGCAAATTACCGGTTCCATCACGTTTAGCTGTAGCTGGCCAGCCTCTGCCGCCATAGTGACGGCCAGATCATTACCAATCACCTTGAAGCAAACCTGGTTAACCACCTCAGGGATTACCGGGTTTACCTTGGCAGGCATAATCGAAGAGCCAGCCTGGCGCTCAGGCAAAGAAATCTCGCCCAAACCAGCACGCGGGCCGGAAGAGAGCAGACGCAGGTCGTTACAGATCTTGGATAGCTTGACGGCCAGACGCTTAATAGCGGCGTGGATAGACACGTAGGCGCCGGTATCGCTGGTGGCTTCCAGTAGGTTGGTGGCCCCCGAAACATCAAGGCCGGTGATTTCGTGCAGGTGGCGCACCACGCAGTCCTGGTAGCCCTCAGGGGTGTTTAGGCCGGTACCAATGGCGGTGGCGCCCAGGTTTACCTCTAGCAGCAGGTTGGCGTTGTTACGCAGACGCGGAATTTCTTCACCTAGCAGCACTGCAAAGGCGTGGAATTCCTGGCCTAGGCTCATGGGCACCGCGTCTTGCAGCTGGGTGCGTCCCATCTTGAGGATGTCTGCGAACTCGTCACCCTTGGCGTTAAACGCGCCAATCAGCAGGGACAGCTCGGCTTCTAGCTGGTCAACCTTGTGGAATAGGCCTAGACGGAAACCAGTGGGGTAAGCGTCGTTGGTGGACTGGGATTTGTTGACGTGATCATTGGGGTTAATGATGTCGTAGCGGCCCTTGGCGTAGCCCATGTGTTCTAGCGCCAGGTTGGCAATAACCTCATTGGTGTTCATGTTGATGCTAGTGCCCGCGCCGCCCTGGAAGACATCAATGGGGAACTGATCCATGCAGCGGCGGTTTTCTAGCACCTGGTCGCAAGCCCACACAATGGCGTCAGCGATCTGAGGGTCAATAACGCCCAGCTCCTTGTTGGCTAGCGCGCTGGCTTTCTTGACGGTAACCATGCCCCGCACGAAGGTGGGTAGGTCAGCTACTTTTTCCTTAGAGATTTGGAAGTTTTCTTGAGCCCTGAGGGTGTGGATACCCCAGTAGGCTTCAAGGGGCACCTGACGCTGGCCAAGGAGATCTTCCTCGATCCGGGTTGCCTGAGTCATTATCTAAGTTCAGCTCCTTAATAGTTGCTGCGCTAGCACCCTTTTGGGTCGCTAACACTTATGCCTGACGGCATTACAACACTAACGGTTTGCTAGGGGTTTTGCACCCAAACACCACCAGTAACACTGACAATCTGTCAGTATTGTTGAGACATAGATGACATGGGCCCTAACATAGGCTTATGGAACCTTTGAGCCCGGATGCGATCAATACTCTGCGTGAGGCCAAGGAACGTCTAATTGAGCACTCTATAGACCGCATAAGCGCGGATCTTCCCTGGTTCCGTGAATTGCCGCGCGCTGACCGCGAGCGCATTGAGACTGTGGCTCGTGCGGGTGTTTCTACTTTTATTGATTGGATTGCGGGTCAGGTTGATACCGGCGCGCCGATGCGTATTTTCTCTGCTGCCCCCCAGACTTTTACTGGCGTTATTAGTTTGGATCAAACTATTGCCTTGGTGCGCATTGTGGTGGATACGGTGCAGGCGGAGGCGCCTACGATTGTGCCGCCCCAGATGCGTGATGCGGTGCGATTGGCGGTGGCCCAGTTTGGTTCTGACGTTGGTTTTGCTACTGCTGGGGTTTATGCTCGCGCCGCTGAGGTGCGTGGGGCTTGGGATGCGCGGCTAGAGTCGGTGGCGGTTGATGCTTTGCTTCACGACGACGCCAGTGTGGCTATGACGCGGGTGTCTGCTGCGGGGTGGCGCTGCCATGGGCCGGCAGTGGCCATTAGTGCCCAAGCCACTTTGGACGCCGTCGCCGTTTCACGCCTGCGCCATGAAGCCCATAACGCCGCCTATGACTGCCTGATCTCGGTGCACTCAGAAAATGTGCTGATTTTGCTGGGCTCTGAGGGTGACTGGCAGGACAAGCAGGTGCATGAGCGGCTTGGTAAGGCCGCCACTGAGCTGGCTAAGACACTTGAGGGTGACGCGGTGATTGGCCCGGTTGTGGCTGATATTAGTGAGGGCTCTTATTCGCTGCGTTGTGCGATGGCGGGTTTGGATGCCTTGCCGGCGTGGCCGGGGGCGCCGCGTCCGGTGCAGGCTAATGATTTGTTGCCTGAGCGCGTGTTTGCTGGTGATGAGTTGGCTAAGGCGCAACTGTTTGAGCAGATTTATAAGCCTTTGCACGCTTTGGGCTCCACTATTGAGGAGACTATTTACACCTATCTGCTCTCTGGGGCTAGTTTGGAGGGCACGGCGCGGGCTTTGTTTGTACACACCAACACGGTGCGTTACCGCCTGGGGAGGGTGGCGTCGCAGCTGGGTTGGGATGCCACGGATCCGCGCGAAGCTTTTGTGTTACACACCGCAATTATTTTAGGCCGTTTGGCCCAAAGCGCTAAGACTGACCAGTAGAATCTATATCGTTACTAGTCCTACTTCAAAGGAGTCGATATGGCACATGAGCGTAGTGAAATCGTTAAGGCAATTGCCCAGATCATCAATGAGGAGACGGGGGTAGACGCCGCGCGAGTAGTTGAGGGCGCCAGCTTTGCGGCGGATTTGGATATTGACTCTTTGGACCTGTTGAGCATTACCACCCGCATTGAGGAGCACTTCAACATCACTATCGCCGACACTCAGGCCACTGCTTTGCGCACTGTGGGCGAGGCGGTTGATTTGGTGGCTTCTCTAGAGTCCTGACCCAAAGTCCTGAAACTAGGTTTTAGCTAATGGAGCGCGTTGCAGTTACCGGCCTGGGCACTATTAACCCGCTGGGGGTTGATGTGGCCCAAACTTGGGCCGGTGCGCGCGCGGGGCGATGCGCGATTAGCGCCCTTGAGGCTCCTTGGGTGGATGAGTATGGGTTGGCTGTGCGCGTGGCCGGGCAGTTGCCCACTCCCACTAGTGAGCTGCTCTCTGCTCGCGAGGTGCGGCGCTTAGATCCGGCCACCCAGTGCGCTTTGATTGCTGCCCGTCAGGCTTGGGCGCAGGCTTTTGGCTCGACGACGCCGGTAGATCCCGAGCGTTTGGCGGTTAGCTTCTCCCCCGGTATGGGCTGCGTAACTACGGTTATGGATGCTTGGGATACTTTGCGCACTAAGGGGCCGCGTAGAGTTGCCCCCACTACTGTGCCGGCACTGATGCCTAATGCCCCTGCGGCCACATTAGCTATGGAGTTTACGGCCCGCGCGGGTGCCCACGCCCCGGTTTCGGCTTGCGCTTCGGGGGCGGAGGCCATTAGTTATGGCGCTGATTTGATTCGTTTAGGTAGGGCCGATGTGGTTGTTGCCGGCGGTTGCGACGACGCCCTGCACCCGCTGACAGTGGCAGCCTTTGCGGCCATGCGGGCGCTATCTACTAACCCTGACCCGGCTGGGGCTTGCAGGCCTTTTGCTAGCGACCGTGACGGTTTTGTGCTGGGTCAAGGCGCAGGCGCACTGGTGCTTGAGGCTGAGACTTACGCCAAGGCGCGTGGGGCTAAGATTTTGGCTTATCTTGATGGCAGCGCAGTTACCTGCGATGCCTACGATGTGGCGCGTCCGATGGCTGATGGACACTGTCAAGAGCAGGCTTTACGCCAGGCTATTGCGCAGGCTGGCATTAGCCCCGCACAGGTGGGACACGTTAACGCCCACGCTACTTCCACCCCGGCTGGGGACAGTATTGAGGCCGCTATGCTGGCGCGGGTTGTTCCCCAGGCGGCGGTTAGCGCCACTAAATCTATGACCGGTCACCTGCTGGGTGGGGCTGGTGGGCTCGAAGCGGTGCTGACGGTTTTGGCATTGGCCGAGCAGTGGGCTCCTCCCACGCTTATGCCAGGTGAGTTAGAAGCGCAAACAGACATCGACGTCGTCGGGCCCCAGGGGCGCCAGCTAAAGACCCAGGCCGCTGCCTCCACCTCCTTTGGCTTTGGCGGGCACAACGTGGCGCTCGTATTTACGGCCGCCTAAAGCAAAGGAAAACCGCGCCCAATGGACGCGGTGTGAGGGGAACTTAAAGGGTACTTGGGGAGTTTAGGCGAACTTGTGCAGCCAGCGCACCGAAACGTCAGCGCCCGCATAGCGGAAGGGCTCTAGCTCGTCGTCCCAAGCCTGACCCAGGGCCAGGTCTAGTTGACGGCGCATCTGTTCGGGGTCACCAGCCTCAAGGGCGGCGCGAATACGGTTTTCGGGAACCACAATGTTTCCATGCACATCCATCTGCGCATGGAAAATACCCAGGTCAGGCGTGTGCGACCAGCGCGCACCATCGTGGCCTAAGGTGGCTTCCTCAGTTATTTCATAACGCAGATTAGCCCAGCCACGCATTGCCGAAGCCAACAGCGCCCCGGTACCAATGGGACCTACCCATGAATACTCGGTACGCAGCACACCTGGGGTGGCTTTTTGAACCCCCCATTCCAAGTGCACTTCAGTTTTCAATACGTCTTCTAGCATCCACTGCACGTGCGGACACAAAGCCCTGGGTGCAGAGTGCACGAAAACTACACCGCGGGTGTAACCAACAGCCACGACGAAACACCTCCTGAGTGGTTTTTAGCTCGTCTTCCCCTACGTCTAAAAACATCGTGTCGAGCCGAGAGTGTGTGGATCACCTAGCGGCGTTATACGCACGTTATGTATAACGCGAAGTTTATACCAATAGGGCGCCTGCGTCATCGTTAACTAGACAATGATTTAATTAATTGTATGTTTGCTTGGTTGCCTACGCGCCCGAAGTTGCCCACCCTAATTCATCAGTCCTTTCACGCCGATTTACTTGCCGCTTACCGTCTAGAAGGCGACGACGGCGGCTGGCTGGTGGCAGCTAAGTCCGGCCTGGTTCGTGTAGCTAACGACGGGGCCAAAACCCCGCTTTGCACTTGGGATGAGGTAGAGCGAGCCGCTTGGGATGGCCAGGAGCGCAAATTCACCATCAACCGCATTAACGCCTCCCCCACCCAGTGCGTACTAGCCGAGCCCACCAATAAGGGCGAGCGCGAGCAGCTTGATCAATTGGCGCGCACTTTAAGGCAGCAAGTTGAGCGTGCCATTGTGGTGCGCCGTGACAACGTATCCCTTGGCGATGGGGCGCTAGCCACTATCACTATCCGTCGCCGCAGCGATGATTCACTGTATTGCCTGTCTTTAATTGAGGCCGACGCCGCCCTTAACGAGGAGCAATTGGCGGCCCTAAAACAGGCAGAAACCCAAACCAAACTTAGTGTGGGCCTGACCACACTAGAAGATTAGCGCAGAATTTCAAGGAAAAGTTGCCTTTGCGCCGATTAGACATGCGTGAGCAGGCTTGATAAAGTTTCTTCCTGCGCGAGCAATTCCTGCGTAGCTCAACGGCAGAGCATCCGACTGTTAATCGGACGGTTACTGGTTCGAATCCAGTCGCAGGAGCCAGCACCCCGGAGGCAAAGCCTCCGGGGTTTTTGTTTACCTAAGCGCCTCGCGCTTTCCCACACCAAACTCCCCTCCTCCAGGCTTCCCACTCAGCCCCCAAGCGGCGCACCGCGCCGGCCCTCAGCAGCCGCCACTATCCGCGGCGACGACGCCACCTGGGCCAGCCTGGCGCCGTCGAGTCCGTGCAGTCCGGCGTCGTCGAACCCACACAGTGCAGTCGAGCCCGTCCAGCGCCGCTGTCGGGCGCCGTCGTCGGCCCCAAAACAAAACCCCGCCTGCCACCCAAAACGGGCCAACAAGCGGGGCTTAAGCGCTTTAGATGGGGCTGGTGGTGTAAACCACGGTCCCCCACGGGCTGGTAACCGTCACGCGGTAAATCAGCTTGGCACTAATGCGCTTGGGGAATGTAGCCGGCAGACGCGAAGGCCAGAACAGGTCGAAGGTAACCGCACTGGCGCCGTCGTTAGGCGAAGTGAAGTTCTGGTTGAGCTGCAAGGTCAAATCCCACTTAGTGCGGCCATTGGCGCCCTTAGAGCGCACCCCAAACCAGTGATTACCATCCGAAGTGGAGCGAGTCCCCTGCACCACCGAATACCAGCCCTGGTCACGCATAACTAGCGAAGGCCAAGCCGGGTTAGCAGCCGTGCCACGAGTGTAACGCGTACCCCTAGGCACATCCTCCTGACTAATGCGCGGCACATCAGCATACTCATCCGAACCAGGAGATGAAGTGTCACCAATGTTTTCAATCACCACGTGAATCTGCTGGCCCCTACCAACCTGCTCATAGTAGCCACTCTTACTGGCCGGAGCAGGCGTTAGCTTGCCGGTACCCTTCTGAGCTGAACCCAGCGTAGAAGCCGCCGTGGCATTAGTCACCACCAGCGTATTTGAGCCAGTTTTAGTGGCAGTGGGGTAAATAATCCACGGCTGGTAGTGCTTATCAGTACCGGTAGTTTTACCCTGGCCGACATCAGAGAAAGTGTTAGACCACAGCACAGCCACCACCTGGCCAGCCTGCTTATCAGCAGAAACTGCCAGAGCCGGGGCCGCTGAGGTAGCAATCAAAGCCGGCGCACTCCAAAGCGCCGCGCGCGTTACATTACGGCGTGAAACCTGCATATGAACCTTTAGGGTTGATGGGAACTTAAACCTTACGAGCAGGCCATTTAGGGGGATGACCTAGCTATGTAGGGCGCTTTAAGCGCTAACCGGGATAGTTTATACCGTTCCTTAAGCCGTGAGACAATAGGCCCATGGCTTACCGCGATATCCGTATTATTGGAGACCCTGTACTACGCACTGAATGTGACTGGATCACTGACATCAACGACACTGTTAAGCAGCTTGTTGAAGATCTACTAGAAACCGTTGACGATGAAGGCCGCGCCGGCCTGGCCGCTAACCAGATTGGTGTAGGGCTGCGCGCTTTCTCTTGGAACATCGACGGCGAAATCGGTTACGTCCTCAACCCCAAGCTGGTGGAAGTTTCCAAGGACGAGTACCAGGACGGCGACGAAGGCTGCCTGTCCGTGCCCGGCCTATGGTTCCCCACCGAGCGCGCCTGGTATGCCCGCGTGGAGGGCATCGACCTGGACGGCAAGCCGGTAGTGGTTGAGGGTGAAGAGCTCATGGCCCGCTGCTTGCAGCACGAAACCGACCACCTTGAAGGCAAGCTTTACATTGACCGCCTAGAGCGCAAGTACCGCGTGCAGGCCATGCGTCAGCTGCGCGAAAAGGGCCTATAAAAGGGCCGGTAAACCCCAATAACCCTAACGGTCATGGTGGAAAAGCTGGCGACGCTGCGTTTCCAGCTCCACGATCTGCGTAAACACTTGGCGATATTCAGGATCGTCCAGGGCCATACGGCGCTGGCGTGAGCGCAGATCGGCCAAACGGCGGTTAAAAGACATCTCCCCTGCCGAGCGCAGCACCCCGGCACCATAGTTGATCTGCCCAGCGACGTCGTCGTTTTTAGCAGAAACCGGCAGGGGGGCCACCGCCAACTCAGTGAGCAAAGAATCAATTATTTGCGGGGTGAACTCGCGTACCTGCGCGCCCCACTGTTGCAGGGCTTGGCGCTCGCGTTCAGCCTCAGGTAGGCCCGGGTGGGCGGCGCTAATTTCGCGGGCAATTTCGGTGTATTTGGCGTAGCCGCCGGCAGCCATGATGGCGTCAAACACAGCGCGGTAACTAGGCAGGTCAAATAGTTCCCGGGTCCAGTTATCTACCCCGGCTTGGGCGGCCAGTTGGGGCAGTTGCAGGGCTACCTCTAGGGTTTGGCGCTGTAGGCGCAGCAGTGGGTCTGCTTCTATGGCCCGACGCCGCGCCTCGCTAGCACTGGCAGCTTCCGCCGCCCCGGGGACGCCAGCGCGTTCGCCATTGGGCCCTATCCCGCGCCGCCCAGCGGCGCGCACGGCTCCAGCTACTTCAGCCTCACGCATCCCCAGCCAGCCGGCCAGGGAGCGGGTGTATTCGCTGCGCAGGGCGCGGTCACGGATCCCGGCCACCACCGGGGCGGCAGCGCGCAAACCGTTAACCCGCCCTTCAGCGGTTGATAAATCAACGTTTTTAAGGGCGTTGCGGATAACGAACTCAAACAGTGGCTTGCGCCCAGCCACCAGGGCTTTAACTGCCTCATCTCCGCGCGCTAGGCGCAGCTCGCACGGGTCCATGCCGCCTTGAGAGACAGCCACGAAAGTTTGGGCAGCAAAGTGCTGGTCTTCACCAAAGGCACGCAGGGCGGCTTTTTGCCCGGCGGCGTCGCCGTCGAAAGTGAAAACCACTTCCCCACCCCGGGCCCCACCAGAGCGCAGCAGCACCCCGGCGGCCGGGTCAGCCGAGTCACCAATCAGGCGCCGGGCAATGCGCACGTGGCCTTCCCCAAATGCGGTGCCGCATGTGGCCACAGCGGTCTCAACCCCGGCCAGCTGGGCGGCCATCACGTCTGTGTAGCCCTCAACCACCACGATCTGGTGGGTGGAGGCGATAGCTTTTTTAGCCAGGTCTAGTCCGTAAAGCACCTGGTTTTTCTTGTATAAAACAGTTTCGGGAGTGTTTAGGTATTTGGGGCCTTCATCATCGTCATAGAGTTTGCGGGCCCCAAAGCCCACGGTGACCCCGGTAATATCGCGGATAGGCCAGATCAGGCGGCCTCTAAAACGGTCATAAACGCCGCGTTTACCGGGTGTGCACAGGCCTGAGTCGGTTAGTTCAGCTTCGGTGTAACCCAGTGAGCGCAGGTGGCGGGCCAGGTTGTCCCAGCCTTTAGGGGCGTAGCCGATACCGAAACGCTCAGCCACCTGGCGGTCAAAGGCACGCTGACCTAAAAATTGGCGGGCCGCGGCCGCTTCTGGACTGGTTAGTTGACTGCGATAGAAGGCTTCAGCAGCGCGATTAGCAGCCACTAGACGCTGTCTGGTACCGGGTTCAATGGCGTTAGTGGGGGCGCTACCTTCCTCATAGCGCAGGCTCACCCCGGTTTGGGCAGCTAGTTGCTCAACTGCCTCAGCAAAGGTCAGGTGGTTGATTTTCTCAACGAAAGTGATTACGTCTCCACCTTCACCGCAACCAAAGCAGTGGAAAAAACCGGCCTGCGGGCGCACATGGAAGGAGGGGGTCTTCTCGTCATGGAAAGGACACAGCCCTTTTAGCGAGCCCACCCCGGCGCTTTTGAGCGTGACGTGCTGGCCCACGATCTCTTCAATATTTGCCCGTGAGCGGACCTCATCAATGTCTTCACGTAGGATCTTGCCAGCCACGGGCTCATACTATCGGGTTTTAGCTAACCTGATTTTTAACTTCCCTGGCGGGTTAAATCTGGCTAAACCAGCCGCAGTAACGCGCATGCCAAGCCCGCGCTGAGTTGTCGGTTAGCGAGGCGAGTTGATCCACAATTACGCGCTTGCGGGCACTGTCGCTGGTGTCAGCTCGCCAGTCAGCGCGAAACACCGGGTCAAGTAGCTTTTCGCCGCCTTCTTCCATGGCCTGGGCCAGGTCAAAAAGGATGGTGCGCTGACGCAGGTAGGTGGGTTCATGTTCACGTGGCGCCATTACGTAACGCACGGCGGCGCCTTTAAGGATCATGATTTCAGCTTGAATTTCGCGCGGTACCACTAGATCAGCGGCGTAGCGGGTAAGCGCCCCGGCCCCGTAGCATTGGCGCGTGGCCAGCACGGTGGCATCTACAAAGCGGCCAATGAGCTGCGAGCTCATGGTTTTAAGGGCAGCTTGGTCGATGCGTGAATGGTCGTAGCTAGCTAGCCAGTAGGAGCTGTTGCGCAGGCGGTGCCAGGCCTGGCCTAGCTCATCGGCACTAAAGTCGGGGTGGTACCAGGAAAGCGTGGAGTCAATTAATCCCTCTAGTTCACTGTCTTTATCTGCCCCTACCGGATCCATTGCCCCTAAGCTGATGGCATCTTCCACGTCATGCACCGAGTAGGCGATGTCGTCTGAAAGATCCATGATTTGGGCTTCAATGCAGCGTTTGAAGCTGGGGGCGCCTTGACGCATCCAGGCCGCAATATCGGCGTCGTCGCTGTAAAAGCAGTATTTACGGACGCTTTTACCCTCTGGCCCTCCAGGCCCGGCGCCTTTAGCCCAAGGGTATTTAGCGGTGGCATCCAAGCTGGCGCGGGTCAGGTTTAGCCCTAAGCTGCGCCCATCGGGGGCAATCACTTTGGGCTCTAGGCGGGTAAGTAGCCGCAAAGTTTGGGCGTTGCCTTCAAATCCGCCAATGTCGGCGGCAATTATGTCTAGGGCTTTTTCGCCGTTGTGACCATAGGCGGGGTGGCCCAGATCGTGGCTAAGGCAGGCGGTGTCCACCACGTCAGGGTCGCAGCCCAGCTCACCGGCTAGGGCACGGCCTACTTGGGCTACTTCCAGCGAGTGGGTTAAGCGGGTGCGTACAAAATCATCACTGGTAGGGCCAAGAACCTGGGTTTTGGCGCCCAGGCGGCGCAGCCCTGAAGAGTGCAGCACGCGTGCACGGTCACGTTCAAAGGCGGTACGCTCAGCCGACTTACTGGCCTCAGGCAGGTAACGCTCACAATCATGAGACCTATAAGCACCAGTTATAAATTCCATAAGTTCCCCTTTTTAGCGCGACCAAGCCTGCGCTAGACGCTGTCCAATTTGCTCAAGCCCCTGGGCTACCTGCTCACTACTAGCCTGCCACCAGGGGGTATCTAGTACCTCATCAAGCGTATGTAGGCGGGTTATGCCAGCTTCAGCCAGCTCGCTGCGCCCCAAAGTGCCTTGCCCTAGCAGCGCCACCACCGGCACCCCATGCTCAAGCCCTGCCTGCCCCACAGTTTCTAGGGGGCTGCCCGCGACGACGTCGAAAGCCTGCCCATAGCCGGTAACTAACAGCTGCGCTTGGCTCGCTAGCTGCACCAAACCGGTGGCCTGGGCGTAATAGTTGCCGGCCAAAACCAAATTAGCTCCCAGAGCCGCCAAAATTAGGCTCACACCTCCAAGCGCGCCACTACCCCAAGCGCTAGAACGCGGGCCTTGGGTTAGCAGCTGACGCCTATGGGCTGGGCGAGCCGCCTCTAATTGGCGCAGGCATTGGGCGCTAGCGGCTCCCGCGCGCCGATCAATTTCCTGCACCTGGACAGCGTCTAGATCTGTTAGCGCGCTCAGGTTGGCCCCGGCCCCACTTAAACCAGACAGGGTCATGGCGTCACTTAAAGCCACAATCAGCTGGTAGGGCATGGTTAGCTGCCAAGCCGCCTGCGCCCCACCCAGGGCCTGCAAGAAGCCAGCTCCGCCGTCGTGAATAGCGCTGCGAGCTGCCCCCACCACCACGGTTGAGCCCGCCGGAAGCTGCGCTAAAGCCGCTTTAAAAGCCAGCCCCAAAGCAAAAGTGGAGCCGCTAGCAGCTTGAAGGCCGGCCTGGTGAGTATCAGCTGGCAGTGGGCACAGGTGCGCTAAATCAATGTAATGCTGGCCGTGGGCGGCTACCACCGGCCCATAGAGGCCAGATTCCACCGCCATGTCGGGCTGGCCAGCCAGATCAAGGCGATCGCCAGGGCGCTTGGCACGCCAGCCCCGAGCCAAACAATCAGCCACCCAAACGGCACTATAAGAGCCTGCAACCAGGGGCACTCCCCCGGGCTCGTAAGCATACGAGCCCGGGGCTAGTACTACGCGCATAGCTCAGTCTTCAAGCGCGCCACCTAGTCGCGCCAGTAGCAGAGCCTGAGCCAACACAATATTTTCCAGCTCCCCTAGGTGCATGGATTCGTTGGCGCTGTGAGCGCGCGAGTCGGGGTCTTCAATGCCGGTCACTAGCACCTGGGCCTGCGGGAATACTTCGCGCAGGTCAGAGATGAAAGGAATCGAGCCACCCTGACCGATCTTTACCGCACTGGTCTGCCAGGAAGCAGCCAGGGACTCCATAGCGTCCACGGTAGCTTCGCTGTCGCCGTCGGCCTTGAAAGGCTGACCCAGCTCACGGTTAGAAACCGTCACCTGCGCCCCAAAAGGAGCGTGCTCAAGCAGGTGGGCCTCTAGCGCAGCGTGGGCTTCACGCGGGTCCTGGCCAGGGGCAATGCGCATAGAGATGCGGGCGCTGGCGCTGGGGGTGAGGGTGTTGGAAGACTGGGCGATTGAGGGGGTGTCAATGCCGATCACAGTAATGGAGGGCTTGGTCCATACGCGAGCAGTTAGATCACCGGTGCCCATCAGCTGCACGCCTTCAAGTAGGCCAGCATCAGCGCGGAAATCTTCCTCAGGGTAGAAGGGGAAGTCCGGGTCTGCCTGGCTCTGGCTGACCAGGCCCTTAACGGCCACGTCGCCGGCCTCATCATGCAGTGAAGCTAGTAGGCGGATCAGGGTGGTGGTGGCGTCAGGAACCGGCCCACCAAACTGGCCCGAGTGTAGACCGTGGTCCAAGGTGGTGACGGTGACGTCGCTTTGTACCACACCGCGCAGCGAGGTGGTCAGCGCGGGCGTGCCCACCTTCCAGTTGGAGGAGTCAGCCACCACGATCACGTCGGCTTCTAGACGCTCACGGTAAGTGTTTAGGAAGTTAACGAATGAGGGACTGCCAACTTCTTCCTCACCCTCAATGTAGACGGTGACGTTTACCGGCAATTCACCCAGGGCCTTGAGCGCCCGCAGCGACTCAACGTGGGTGATTACGCCGGCGCCGTCGTCAGCAGTACCACGCCCGTAAAGACGATCCCCACGACGCTCAGCCTTGAAGGGGTCGGCCTGGTCCCAGCCGCCCTGGCCTGCTGCCGGCTGTACGTCGTGGTGGGCGTATAGCAGTACGCGGGGGGCTCCGGCGGGTCCGTCGAAGTGGGCGACGACGGCGTCCTGGCCCTTTTCGCCACTGTCGGTGGGGGCGGAAAGGATCTCTACCTGCCCACCTAGCTGCTCAAATAGGCTTGCCACGTGCTCAGCGCTGCGACGTACCTGAGCTAGGTCATGGCCGGCAAAAGCCACAGAAGGGATAGCTACCAGCTCAGTTAATTCATCAATAATCTCCGGCATAGCCTGCGAAATTTGCTTGCGGAGTGCTTCAGTTGTTGCCATAACTTCAGGGTATCGCGTCAAGCGGCTAATCTAGGCATGTGAAGTGGTTTAAGAAGTCCGAGCCGGAGCCTGAAAAAAGCACCCCGGCGGTAGAAGCCAAGCCTGTGCGTGGCCGGGGCCCCAAGGGACACCCCACCCCTAAACGTAGCCAGTCTGAGGCCCGCAACCTCAGGCCCTTAGTTCCTGCTGACCGCAAAGCTGCGGATAAGGCTTCTCGTGAGCAAAAGCGTGCCGAACAGCAGCACGCCTATGAGCGCATGATGGCCGGTGATGAACGCTATTTCCGCACCCGTGACCGGGGCCCGTTAGCAGGCTATATTCGCGACTACATCGACGCGCGCTACTCCATTGGCGAGATTTTTGTGCCGCTATCTTTCGCGATCCTGATTGCCCTGCTAGTGATCGGCCAGGGCGGCACCCGCGCCACCATGACTTCTTTTGTGGTGCTGATGTCTATTTACATCATGTTCGTGCTGGCGATCATTGATGCCCTGGTGGTTTGGTTCATTGTGCGCCACAAGCTAGCCAAGAAGTACCCGGACAAGCACCTGCCTTGGAGCTATGTGTTCTATGTTTTTGGCCGCTGCTTCCAGTTCCGCTCTTGGCGTCAGCCCAAGCCGCGTGTCAAGCGCCGCCAGTTCCCCAAGTAAATCGACTTATAAAACTGCATGAGGCCCGCTTAAAGCGGGCCTCACGTTTTTAGTTGCAACCAGCGCCTGCCAGCAGCCGCCAGGGGGCAGCTAGCTTCCTGGCAAACGCCACAGCAAGCGCCACGGCAGGCGCCGTCGCGCTAAACCAGCAGCTGCGCCGGCGCTAGGGCACTTATGCTTAGGCGCTCAGGGCGCGGTTGATGCGTCCAGGCCAAGCCGGGCCGCCGTAAATGAAAGCGCTGTAGGCCTGCAGCAGGTTAGCCCCAGCCGCCAGCATGTCGCGGCCATCTTGAATGGAGGAAATTCCCCCCACCCCAATAATGGTGGGCTCAGGGCCTAGCTTTTCGCGCAGGCGGCGCACTACCGCCAGGGCGCGCGGACGCAGCGGGGCGCCAGACAGGCCCCCCTCCCCCAGGTTGTGGGCAATAGTGGTGTTAGTAGCCACCACGCCGTCGAGCTTAAGCTCAAGGACCAACGCAGCTACGGCGTCGACGTCCTCATCAGCCAAATCGGGGGCGATCTTAACGAACAGCGGCACGTGACGGCCGGCTGCCTTATCAGCCGCCTGGCCCACAGCGGTGAGGATGGGACGCAAGCTATCTACGTTTTGCAGGTTACGCAGCCCCGGAGTGTTGGGGCTGGAAACGTTAACCACCAGGTAGTCGGCCCAACGCGCCACGGCCCGCGCCGAGTACACATAGTCAGCTACCGCATCTTCCAGCGGCGTCACCTTAGTTTTACCAATATTGGCGCCCACAATAATGGAGCGCCCGCGCTTAGTTGAGCGCAGTTTACGTAGCGTAGCTGCCGCCTCATCGGCGCCGGAGTTGTTAAAGCCCATCTTGTTACGCACTGCGCGCACATCCGGGTAGCGCCACAGTCGCGGCGCCTCATTACCCGGCTGGGCCTTAGCGGTAAACGTACCTACCTCAACAAAACCAAAGCCCAGCATGTCCATGCCGGCAACGGTTTTACCTTCCTTATCCATACCCGCAGCTAGGCCCAGCACCCCGGGCACAGGCCGGGCAAAGGGGCCGCTAATAGTGGGCTGACGACGCCCGGGCAGGTAACCCCAAGTGCCACGCAAAAGGTCAGATACTAGCGGCACGGCTGCAGCGACCTGCAAGCCTTTGATAGTTAGGTCGTGGATTTTTTCCGGATCAGTGTGGGTTAAGACGCTTTTATAGAGCAGGTTATAAAGCACGTGTTCAGGCTACCGCAAAGCTAAGCGAGTCTGTAGATGTGTGGGAAGCTATGACTATGACGCAAACTCTCATCATCGCACTGAGCGCCCTAGCTATCATCGCGTTATCCGAGCCTTTAAGCGAGAAACTGCGCCTGGCCACGCCCGTCATCTTGCTGGTGATTGGGGGCGCTTTAAGTTTTCTGCCGCAGTTTGCCGGATTTGAAGTGGATCCGGATTTAATTATTGAAGTAATTTTGCCGCCGCTACTGTTTGCTACTGCAGTTAATACCCCGGTGCAGGATTTTCGTCGTAACCTAAGCGCGATCACTTCGCTGGCTTTTTTGCTGGTGATTGCCTCTACAGTGGCGCTGGGCTTTGTTCTTAATGCCATCATCCCGGGCCTGGGATTACCAATTGGTATGGCTATGGGCGCGGTTATGAGCCCCACGGATGCGGTAGCCACCACTATTGTTAAAAACCAGGGTGTGCAGCGGCGTATTGTCACAATTTTGGAGGGTGAAGGTCTAATTAACGACGCTTCCGCACTGGTGCTGTTGCGTAGTGCGTTAGGGGCTGTGGCCGGCTCAGTTAGCCTGCTGAGCATAACCCAGTCACTGGTGTGGTCGGTTGTGGGCGCACTGGTGGTGGGCATGATCGTGGGGCATTTGACGCTCTGGCTGCGCTCACACATTGAGGATGCCCGGGCGGCTACGATTTTGAGTTTCATTGTGCCTTTTGCGGCTTCTATCCCCGCTGAAGAGATGCACTCTTCCGGTCTGGTGGCGGCGGTGGTGGCCGGGCTGGTTACCTCCTACCACCACGACAATAAACTCAGCCCCGCCCAGCGCATGATCTCAAATAACTCGTGGCAAACTTTTGGGTTGATTTTTGAGTCTTTAGTGTTCTTGCTTATGGGGTTGCAGCTGAACAATATTTTGAGTTCATTTAAAGATTCCGGCTATGCAGTTTCACTGGCTTTTAAAGCTGCAATTATTTCTCTGCTAGTGGTCACGATTATGCGCGCATTAGTGGTTTTTGCTACCACCTATTATGCGCGTTTCCGTGCCCGAAATCTTATTTCTAAGCGCGCGCAGTTTGACTCTTGGGAACTTATTCTTGATGAGGTCGACGACGGACAGCTGCCTGAGGGGTTACCTTACGGCCCACAGTTGCCAAACTTGGTACGCCGTCGCACCCCCACTCCGCAACAGCGTTTAGAGCGGATTCGGGTGCGTTTGGATCGACGCCGCGCGGATATGCAGTATTACGAAGAAGCTCACCTGGGCTACCGTGAGGGTCTGACTATGGTGTGGGCTGGTATGCGTGGGGCTATTACTTTGGCTGCGGCGCAAACTTTCCCCCTGTCGACGCCGAACCGCAATTTACTGATGTTTACCGCCTTTTTAGTGGCGGCTATTTCACTGATTATTCAAGGTGGCACTCTGGCAGCTTTTATCCGCTGGATTAAGCCTGACAGCGCTGGCGGCTACGCCCCAGATGAACTTGACGCTGTCTACCAGCTTATTGAGGTGGCTAAGGAAAGCGTGGATGTGCCCGAGGAGCTTACGCGGATTATCGGTCCCTGCGACTCCCACACGGTTGCCGCCAAGCTGCGTAAATGGAATGCACACCGCATTGAGGACCCGCTGGTGGCCTTGGAAGTGCGTATTTTGATGTGCAAATACCAGCTTGAAGTGCATCGCGCTGAACGCGAGGCTTTAGTTGAGCAAAACCGTAAGGGCACAATTACTTCTGATGTTTATCGCCTTACTTTGAAGCTAATTGATGGCTCTGAAATGCGCGTTGAAACTCAGCTAAATATGGCCCAAGGCGGTATGAACCGAATCCTTGAGGATGAGGAAAACAGCCTGGCTGAAGACAACCGCTCCGACGACTAATTAGTTAGTGTTTGACTGCCCTGCCAAGGTTCGATAGGCGCTTATCTGCTGAGTTAGTAGAACCTGTCGTACGTTTACGACCTAACTCAGCTAAAACATCAGCCTTTGCGTGCAGTTGTTTTACGAAGAAACAAAAGTATATTTGTTCCTCGTGAATCAGAACTGGTTCAAGCGAGAACGAGCATCCCCAAGTTTTTGGATGACTTCGCTCCTCCGCTGCTAGATTGATTGCACTTTCTGCCGCGCCGCCGACTGACGGTCAAGCTGTTTCTGAGAAATTTCCCTCCAGTGCGGATTACGCATTGATGGCGAGCGTGCGGATAGTGCTCGCGAGTAGTTCTCTTCAGCACGTTGAAGCGCATTCTCCACGTTGCGAAGTTGTTCCTCAAGACGCCAAACGCGTTCTTGAGCGCGTTGACGAGCTTCTGCTTTACGCTGCTCACCAGCCCGCTTTGCAGCTTCAAAAAGTTGATCTTTTGCAGACTTGTACTGCTGCCACAAACGATCTCTGTCTTCTTTCGCACACGGGCCTATTGCTCTCCACTGGGTGTCCAGTTGCCGCGCCTGATCTTTCGCAGCTCGATAGTCGTTATAGTTCACCAATAAGGACATCTGATAAATCAGGCTTTCTTTCGCAGCTTTATTAGAAGCCCACTCACGCTGACGCTTCTCAAAATCCTGCTGCTTACGATCCCTCAAACGAGTACGAGCCTGATTAAACCTAGCCCAAAGCCGATCATTATCCCCCTTTTCACACGGCCCAACCTGCTTCCACTCCTCACCAAGCCTACGCATCTGTTCCGACGCAGAACGCAAATCAGACGAGCCAGCAAGCGACTCCGCCTGCGAAACAATCCGCTCCTTCGCAGCTTTATTAGAAGCCCACTCACGCTGACGCTTCTCAAAATAAGCACTGCGAGCAGAATTGAACTTTTCCCTAGCTGACTTAAACCTCTCCCATTGAGCAGCATCGGCTGATTTCTCTCCACGCCCAACAGCTTTCCACTCAGTCAGCAAACTTTTAAATTCTTCGCCGCCTTTTTTCCAATCTGTCGTTGTCGCCAGTTGTTCAGCGCGAGAAATTAGTTTTTCTTTAGCTTCACTGGCCACCGCCCAGTTGTCTTTGACTTGAGGAAACATTTTCCTTGAATGCCGCATGTCATGGTGCCCTGGTTCGCCAGTCTTTTGGTTCCAAGCGTGTACATGATCGACTTCCTGCTGGATGTCTTGAACATGTCCCCGGGCAATGAGTACATCCTCACCATCCGTTGAATATTTAGCAGTTACTCTTCTGTTCTTCTCGTCGAAGCCGTGAATAATTCCATCTTTGGTCCACCTTGAGGCATTCATGCGAAGATGCTATCAAGCTATTCAAACTTGTGCGTTGGATTTGTGTATGGGACGAGCGTAATGGGGAAAATTAGATATAGAAACCCTGACACATATGAAAGTACTGGCTCTTTTAAACTGGGCCACGCCTGGCAGCGGCATGAGCCCGGCGGCGATATTCGTCTTTATCAATCGCCCCGCGCACATAGTCAGTCAGATTTTCTACGTCTTCACGTGTATGTTGCACGCCTTCATGCCAGCTAGAAGCTAAAGCTTGCATGACAGCCCAGTGCTGAGCCTGATCAAGCTGGGCAAACAGCTCTGGCCAGCGCTTATCAAGATCAAGTGTTTCAGCCATTACGTCCCCTTCCCTTAACTTGCCTATCATTTTAGATCCTTAATACAAACTACGAGTGGCTTTCCTGAAACTACAAAGGGGCGTTTAGTATTTCGCTAAACGCCCCTAATTGCTTGGCTCAGGCTTATACGTTAAAGCCCAAGGCTCGTAGCTGTTCACGCCCTTCAGGGGTGATCTTGTCCGGACCCCACGGCGGCAGCCACACCCACTGCACCCGTACGTCGTCGGAAAGGTGGTCTAGCACCTGGCGGGCCTGCTCCTCAATCACATCAGTGAGCGGACAGGCAGCCGAGGTCAGTGTCATGTCCAGGGTGATCTCATTGCTAGAACCAATCTCCACCCCGTAAAGCAGACCCAAATCCACCACGTTAATGCCCAGCTCCGGGTCAATCACGTCACGCAGGCACTCTTCGACGTCGGCCACGTCAAAGCTGCCCGGCTCAGCGCGCGGGGCAAAAGCGTTATCAGCCGCTAGTCGGGCTGCACTTTGGCCATCAAGCTGAGCCTGGGAGGCGGCCTTAACCTCCTCCTGACTAGCCACACGCGGGGTGTAGCTAGCAGCCATAGGGTTGTCGCTCATCTACTAACTCCTTTATTCGTCACAGTGAGCAGCACTGGCACTGCCACTAGCAACCTGGTTTTCGCCGTTAACTACTGCTTTAGCTACCGCGTCTTTTAAAGCCATCCAGCCCAGCAGGGCGCACTTAACCCGGTTGGGGTATTTAGACACGCCCTCGAAAGCTGCGCCGTCGTCAAGCGCATCCAAAACCGCGTCATCCACCCCCTGACCGCGCGAATGCATCAGGGCGTCAAAGTCTTCCTCTAGTTCACGCACCTGCTCTAGGTTTTTACCCACCACCAGATCGTTCATCACGGAGATGGAGGCCTGCGAAATTGAGCAGCCGCTGCCCTGCCAACCCAGCTCGGCCAAGGTCTGGCCCTCTAGGCGCACCTGTAGCTGCACCTCATCGCCGCAGGTGGGGTTGACCTGGAAAGAGTCACCCTGGGGTGCCTCTAGCAGGCCCTGACCGTGGCGTTCACGCGAGTGGTCGAGGATAACTTGCTGGTAAAGCTGATCTAGTTCATTCATAAGCGACCTAGCGGTTGAAATACTTACGTACGTTTTGTAGCGCGTCGAGGAATTGACACACGTCTGCGGGCGTGGAGTATACCCCCAGCGAGACGCGGGCGGAGGCGCGCAGCCCGAAGTGGGCGTGGATCGGCTGGGCGCAGTGGTGACCGGTACGTACCGCCACCCCGCTGGCATCTAGCACCTGGCCGACGTCGTGAGGGTGCACCCCCTCCACTTCAAAGGCCACTACCCCCAGGCGCTGGGTGGTGTTGGCGGGGCCCAGTAGGCGCACGCCTTCAACCCGGTTCATGCCTTCAAGTAGCTGGCCGGTGAGCTCATGCTCGTTAAGCATGGAACGTGACAGGTCAAGTTCACGCAGGTAATCGACGGCGCTGTGCCAGCCGGCGGCCTGCGCAAGCGGCTGGGTGCCCGCCTCAAACCGGGCCGGCGGGGCCATATAGGTGGAGTGCTCCATATCCACCAGCTCAATCATGGAGCCGCCGCTGAGCACCGGGGGCAGGCTGTAAAGCAGCTCCTGGGTAGCCACCAGCGCCCCAATACCGGTGGGGCCCAGCATCTTGTGGGCTGACAGGCAGATCGCATCCACCCCGGCGCTAGCCAGCTGGGCGAAAGAAAGCGGCAGGTGGGCACTGGACTGGCAGGTGTCTAGCACCACCACGGGCTTGCGCTCTTGGGCGCGCACCGACGCCAAAATGGGTTCCAGGTCAGTGATTGCGCCGGTTACGTTAGAAACATGGGTTAATGCCACCACGCGGGTGCGGCTGTTAATAGCCTGGGCCAGCAGCGCCGGGTTAGTGTCAATGCGCCCGTCAGGGGTTAGTTCCAGCCAACGCAGCTTCGCCCCGGTGCGTTGGGCCAGGATCTGCCAGGGCACCAGGTTGGCGTGGTGTTCGGCGGGGGTTACTAGGATTTCGTCGACGGCGCCCAGGTTTAGATCCAGCGGCCCGTCACCTCCCGCTACCCCCTGGGAGGCGTTACCGATGCCCAGCGCCACCAGGTTGATGGCTTCAGTGGCATTTTTGGTAAATACCAGCTGCTGGGCGGGGGCGTCCACAAAGCTGGCTACCGCCGTGCGAGCGTCATCCCAGGCGGCGGTGGCGCGGTCAGCCAGCTCATAGGTGGAGCGGCCCGCCGCCCCGTTGGAGCGCTCATAGAATTCGGTGATGGTGTCGATGACGCAGTTAGGTTTTTGGCTGGTGGCAGCGCTGTCCAGGTAGGCTAGGCGACCACCATCACGAGCCGGGGTAGCCAGGGTTGGAAAATCGGCCACAATAGCTGCCAGTTCTGACTGGCTAAGCGCCACGTTGTCGCGGGCAGCGATACCAATTCCGGTTAATTGCGTCATGAGGATTCTTAACTTCTTAGGTCTATGCCCGCCGTAGCTTGAAGCTGCGGCGGGCCGGTTAAATTTGTGTGCGCCTAGCCGGTGGCGGCGTGGTTGGATAGCCCGGTTGGCCTATCCAACCACGCCAGCTAGGAGCTTTGCGCCTACGCGCTGGCTTAAGCAGCTAGTAGGTTACTTCAAGAAGCGGTCGTAGCCTTCTTCTTCGAGACGGTCGGCCAGCTCGGGGCCACCCTGCTCGGCCACGCGGCCGTTAACAAACACGTGCACGTAGTCAGGCTTGATGTAGCGCAGAATACGGGTGTAGTGGGTGATTAGCAGGAAGCCGGCCTCGGACTCGCCATGTAGGCGGTTAACGCCCTCAGAGACAATGCGTAGCGCGTCAACGTCCAGACCAGAGTCGGTTTCGTCAAGCACAGCAAAGCGCGGGCGCAGCAGTTCCATCTGCAAGATTTCAAAACGCTTCTTCTCACCACCGGAGAAGCCGGCGTTCACGTCACGCTGAGCGAAGGCTGGGTCCATACGTAGGCGCTCCATGGCGGCGTTAACTTCACCGATCCACTGGCGTACCTTGGGGGCTTGGCCGTCCATGGCGGTCTTGGCGGTGCGCAGGAAGTTAGCCACGCTTACGCCGGGCACCTCCACCGGGTACTGCATGGCCAGGAACAGGCCGGCGCGAGCGCGCTCGTCCACGCTCATCTCCAGCAGGTTTTCGCCGTCGAGCAGCACTTCACCCTCGGTGACCTCATAGGCGGGGTGACCGGCAATGGAGTAAGCCAGGGTCGACTTACCTGAGCCGTTGGGGCCCATGATGGCGTGTACCTCGTTAGAGCCAACAGTTAGGTTTACGCCGCGCAGAATCTGCTTGGGGCCGTCGTTGGTTTCTACCTGTACGTGTAGGTTCTTGATTTCTAGGGTGCTCACGTCTTTTTCCTTAACTTATTTGATTGGATCAGGCTTCCAGCAGCCCGCTGACTTCAAGTTCTGCTTCGATGGCGCTCATCAAGCGTTCTTCCACCTCGGGCACGGCAATTTCGGCCACGATTTCATTGAAGAAGCCCAGCACCACCAGGCGGCGGGCCTCAATCTCGGGAATGCCGCGAGCGCGCAGGTAGAACAGCTGCTCGTCGTCAAAACGGCCGGTGGCGCTGGCGTGACCGGCGCCTTCGATCTGGCCGTTTTCGATTTCCAGGTTGGGTACTGAATCAGCCTTGGCCCCGGTGGTTAGCACCAGGTTGCGGTTGAGTTCGTAGGTGTCGGTGCCACGGGCGCGACGGCCGATGAGGCAGTCACCTACCCACACGGCGTGAGCGTCTTTACCCTGCAGGGCACCCTTGTAGGTGACGCGCGAGTAGCAGTGGGGCTCGGTGTGGGCCACGTAGGGGCGGTGTTCTTGGTGCTGGCCGGCGTCGGTGAAGTACACGCCGTAGGCGTCGATGTGTCCGCCTTCGCCGCTAAAGCCCAGCTCGGGGCTGATACGCACGTCGCCACCCAGGGAGACCACTACGTGTTTGAGGGTGGCGTTGGCGCCTACCTCGACGCGGTGTTGGCTGGCGTGTAGGGCGTGGTCGTCCCATTCCTGGTTGGTGACCAGGGTTAGCTCAGCATCGGGGGCTACGCTAACTTCGACGCCCTGGGTATAGTAGGCCATGCCTTTGTGGGAGAGCACCACGGTGGCTTTGGAGCCAGTTTCAGCGATGATGCGTAGGTGTCCGGCGCTGGGGTGAGCGGCGGCGTCGTCGGCGTCTTTAGCCTGGCCGGTAATTTCCACTACCAGGGCCTGTGTTGCCTGAACGCCGGCGCCAATGGTCACCACGGTGGCTTGGTTGAAACCGTTCCAGGCTACTGCGGAGGCGCGGTCGCCGGGCTGGCCTACTTGGCCTAGGCGCTCATCGGTGCGCTCAACGTTTTGCACGCTGATACCTTCAACCTGGTTGGCAGTTACCTTTACCTGGTCTACGGCGGCGCTGACGGCCTCTAGGTCAAATAGCGGGGCAAAACGTTTGCGCGGGGTGAAGCGCCATTCTTCTTCCTTGGTGGGGATCGGGAAATCCGCTAGGTCGAAGGAGGTTTTGCGGTCTGCGCGGCTGGAGACGTAACGCGGGCCGCCGTGTGAGTGGGCCCCGACGAGCTTGGCTTGGGAATGGTCGGTTGCTAGGTTTTGACTCATTTTCTTCTCCTCGCGGTCAGCCGACCGAGTTTTCCATCTGTAGCTCGATTAGACGGTTGAGTTCCAGGGCGTATTCCATGGGTAGCTCACGGGCAATGGGCTCGACGAAGCCACGCACGATGGTGGCCATGGCTTCGGTTTCGGTTAGCCCGCGCTGCATCAGGTAGAACAGCTGGTCTGCGCTTACCTTGGAGACGGTGGCTTCGTGGCCCATTTCTACCTCGTCGTTGCGTACATCAACGTAGGGGTAGGTGTCTGAGCGGCTGATTTCGTCGATTAGTAGCGCGTCACAGAGCACGTTGGACTTGGAGTGATGCGCGTTGGGCATGATTTTTACTAGGCCACGGTAGGCGCTGCGTCCACCGTTACGGGAGATGGATTTAGAGACAATGTGGCTGGAGGTGTAGGGCGCCATGTGTACCATCTTGGCGCCGGTGTCTTGGTGCTGGTCTTCGCCGGCGAAGGCGATGGAGAGGGCTTCACCGCGCGCGTGGGGGCCGAGCAGGAATACTGCCGGGTACTTCATGTTGCGCTTGGAGCCGATGTTGCCGTCTACCCATTCCATGGTGGCGCCTTCTTCGCAGGTGGCGCGCTGGGTGACTAGGTTGTAGACGTTGTTAGACCAGTTTTGGATGGTGGTGTAGCGAACGCGGGCGTTCTTCTTGACCACGATTTCCACGATGGCTGAGTGCAGCGAGTCGGTGGAGTAGATGGGGGCGGTGCAGCCTTCTACGTAGTGCACGTATGAGCCCTCGTCGGCGATGATTAGGGTGCGCTCGAACTGGCCCATGTTTTCGGTGTTGATACGGAAGTAGGCCTGCAAAGGGATTTCTACATGTACGCCCGGGGGCACGTAGATGAAGGAGCCACCTGACCATACGGCGGTGTTTAGGGCGGCGAACTTGTTGTCGCCGGCGGGAACTACGGTGCCGAAGTATTCCTTGAACAGCTCGGGGTACTTCTTGAGGGCGGTGTCGGTGTCGACGAAGATAACGCCCTGTTCTTCTAGGTCGCCACGGATCTGGTTGTAAACCACTTCAGATTCGTACTGCGCGGCCACACCGGCCACCAGACGCTCGTGTTCGGCCTGGGGGATGCCTAGACGGTCGTAGGTGTTTTTGATGTCTTCGGGTAGGTCGTCCCAGCTGTTGGTGGGACGCTCCGTGGAGCGCACGTAGTACTTGACCTGGTCCATGTCTAGCTGGGATAGGTCGATACCCCAGGTGGGCATGGGTTTGCGTTCAAAAATTTCGTATGCCTTCAGGCGGCGTTCGAGCATCCATTGCGGTTCTTGTTTGATGGCCGAGATGTCTCGTACCACCTGCTCGTCCAGTCCACGCTTGGCACTTTGGCCGGCGGCGTCTGAGTCATGCCACCCGTAGTCGTAGGACGTGGAGATAGACGCAATGATCTCCTCGTCGCTACGTTGTGCCTCATTCGTGGTACTTGTCATCGTTGTCCTTCCTTTTGCCTGCGTAAGTTTGCAGGCTCCTGTGGGTGCCTGATGGCCCTGGCGCGCACGGTAGGCATCGCTAGTGGCACATGGGTGGTGCACACATGTTCTCCGCCCGCTAGGGTGGCCAGTCTTTGTACCGGCACTCCTAGTAGCCTGGAGAACGCAGCGGTCTCCGCGTCGCATAATTCATTAAATTTGCCGGCTACCTCGCGTACTGGGCAGTGGCCTTGGCACAGTTGGACCGCAAAGGTACCGTCCCCGATTTCACGAACGGTGGCTGCGTATCCGTCAGCGCTAAGTGCGTCCGCTAGGGCGCGTGCGCGTGCTGCCGGGTCTTTGCCTACGCTCTCGACGACGCCGCTGTAGCGCCGCTCTAACTCTCGCCCGCGAGCTGCGGCAAAGGAATCTACCGCATCTTCGCCAGCGATTTGGGAGAGGTAGGAAAGGGCCCGACTAGCAAGTTCTGAGTAACCTTCTTGGAGGTTGGTGCGGGCGGCTGCGGTGGCTACATAGTGGCGTGCGGGGCGCCCGCGTCCGCGTCTACCTGCCGCTAGACGGTCATGGACTTCAATCTGACCGGTGTTTTCTAGGGCGGTGATATGACGTCTAATTGCGGCTGGAGTTAGTGAAAGTACGCGCGCGAGCTGGGCGGCTGTAATAGGCCCTTTCTCAACAATGAGATCAAGGACTTTAGCCCTAGTGCCGGCGTCGTCGCCGTAGTTCATTGGTCCTCCTTTACGCATCGCCCGCAACTAACTTAGGGATGCCATATATCCTGGTTGCTTCCAGCATACCTGGCACCGACAACAATAGCGAAGATTAGGCTTGCATAAATACTAAAACCGCTTTGTTGAGAGCGGAAACACGCCAACTTTGCTCAACCTAACTTAGGTTTACCTGCACAATTTCACGCTTTAGCCACTCCCCTAAGCCCACCCAAACCCAAGTTGAACACTTGGCCACATTCGGCTAGCAGCGAGCGTAGCAGATAAGGACCTATGTCCTTAAATAAGTAGGGCTTACGCCACCACCTGCCGGCAGGTGACGTAAGCCCAAAGAGCGGTTAATTAGACCGCACAAATTAGTGTTTGGAAGGCAATAGCTCAATCGCAGGGCGCGGAGCCGCCATGGCGTTAATAGGAGCCTGCGGGTCACCGTAACCCAAAGCAAAACCAGTAATCAGCTTGTAATGCTCAGGAATCTCAAACTCAGCCTCCACCGGGGCACGCCAAGTAGACAAAATCCCAATCGCACACGAATCAATCCCACGCGACTTAGCCGACAAGAACAAAGTCTGCAACATCAAACCCGCATCCATAGCCGACCAAGGCAGCATCTTTTCGTGAACAAACACAAAACCCATCACCGGCGCATCAAACGCAGTCACATTACGCCTATTAGCGGCGTCGCGCCCAGCATGATCAGAGCGCTCCACCCCATAAGCCCCATACAGCAGCTTAGCCACCTCAACCTGGGCCGGGCGCAGCTCGCTGGGGTAAGGCTTCCACACTGGGAAATCCCCATCAGGCAAATCCCCACGCAGCGCCGCCTTAGCGCCAGCCATAGCTTTGTGATGCTGAATATCTAGCGTCTTATCGAAACGCTCCACATAATCCTTACGCAGGCGCTGGGCCTGCTCCCCCTGCGCAATAGCCACCCGGAAAGCACGCGTATTAGACCAGCTAGGGGCACTAGCGGCGTCGTCGAGAATAGCGCGCAAATCCTCAGCGCTAACCGGCTTATCCAAATAAGCCCGCACAGAACGGCGCGAGGCTGCCAAAGCAGAAAAATCATTCATACTTTCCACCCCTAGCAACCCCGCCCCAGTTACAGCGCCAAACAGCTAGCTAACAGCTTAAAGCTCAGGCTCAGGCTCAACCTCAAAGCCATAAGGAGCCCGCAGCCACGGCGCATCCGCACTACGCAGCCCCTGCCAGCCCTTTGCACGCATCCGCTCCGTAGCCAGCAAACCAGCCACCGCCGCCGCATTATGAATCTGGCCAGCTAACGCCGCATTCACCGCCTGCGCCAAAGGCACCCAGGTGGGACGCAAATCAGCTTCCTCATCTTCGCGCACAAAATCGTTACGCTCCACGCGACGCAAATCCCGCGCTAGCAGCACTCGCAGCGACTCAGTCAAACAGCCAGCCGAAGAAAACACATCCACCAAGGTGTGCCAAGTGAGCGCCTCCATGTCAGTCTCTTCACGCAGCTCACGCTCAGCCGCCACCAAAGCAGACTCACCCGCATGATCCATCAAACCCGCCGGCAACTCCCATAGGTTAGCGCGCACCGGGTGACGATACTGGCGGATCATAAGCACCTCAGGGGCGCCGTCGGGCTGAGAAGAATCCTCACCCTCACGCAAAGCCACCACCGCCACAGCCCCATGATGCGCCAAATACTGGCGCCCAATCGGATCCGCACCCGGCTCTAGACGCAACGTGTCCGCATCCAAAGCAAACACCGGCCCAGACCACATACGCTGGTGACTTACCAGCTCCCGACTAAGATCGCGCTCATCACGCAACTGCATCAGCGTTCCTCTCCATTTTTAGCTGCGGCCGCCTCACGCGCCTGCAAGCTAGCCTCACGCGGCAGTGAGTGAGCCTTAGGCGAAGCAAAAACCTCACTACGCCGAGCCAAAGCCGCCTTAACCAAGCCCGCAAACAACGGGTGAGCCTTAGTGGGGCGAGACTTAAACTCAGGGTGAGCCTGCGTGGCCACATAGTAGGGGTGAAGCTTAGAATCCAGCTCCACGAACTCCACCAAACTACCATCCGGCGAGGTACCGCACACGTGCAAGCCCACAGATTCTAGGCGCTCGCGGTAGTCATTGTTGACCTCGTAGCGGTGACGGTGACGCTCACTAACCTCACAGGTGCCATAGGCTTGGGCCACCACTGAGCCGGCGGTGAGCTTAGCCGGGTAAGCCCCCAGGCGCATAGTGCCACCCAGGTCGCCTTCACCTTCCACAAATTCACGCTGCGAGTTCATGGTGGTAACCACCGGGTCAGGGGTTTCGCTTTCCATCTCAGTGGAAGCGGCAGCTTTTAACCCCAGCAGGTTACGGGCAGCTTCAATCACCATGCACTGTAGGCCCAGGCAGATACCCAGTGTGGGCACGCCGTGTTCACGGGCCCATCGCAGTGCCCCCAGCTTGCCTTCAATGCCGCGCACCCCAAAACCGCCGGGTACTACAATGGCGTCCACCCCGGCCAGGGCCAGCTGCGCACCATTAGGGGTTTCGCACTGGTCAGAAGCCACCCAGCGGATATCCACATGGGCATTGTTGGCAAAACCGCCGTGCTTAATAGCTTCAGAGACGGACAGGTAGGCGTCGTGCAGATCCACGTACTTACCAACCAGCGCCACCTCAACGCGGTACTTAGGCGAGTGCACCCGCTCTAGCAGCGCATTCCATTCGCGCCAATCCACGTCACGGAAGGTCAGCCCCAGACGCTGCACCAGGAAGGCATCTAGGCCCTCACGGTGCAAGGTGGGGGGAACTTCGTAAATGGAGGCGGCGTCTTTACATTCAATTACGGCTTCGCGCTCTACGTCGCACATGAGCGCCACTTTGCCTTTGATGCCTTCAGGCAAGGGCCGGTCAGTGCGTAGCACCAGCGCATCTGGCTGGATACCAATATTGCGCAGGGCCGCCACCGAGTGCTGGGTGGGCTTGGTTTTGAGCTCGCCGGCGGCGGGCAGGAAGGGAATCAAGGATACGTGCACGAAAGCCACGTTGGCGCGGCCAATGTCGGCGCGCACCTGGCGGGCGGCTTCTAGGAAGGGCTGGGATTCAATGTCACCAACGGTTCCGCCGATTTCGGTGATGATTACGTCGGGGGCGTTGCCGTCACTGTCAGGCTCAGCCTGGGCGCGCATCACGCGCTTGATTTCGTCGGTGATATGCGGGATGACCTGCACCGTGTCGCCTAGGTATTCACCGCGACGTTCTTTAGCAATTACGTTTGAGTAGACCTGCCCGGTGGTGGCGTTGGCTTTACCCGATAGGTTTACATCCAAGAAGCGCTCATAGTGACCAATGTCTAGGTCGGTTTCGGCGCCGTCTTCAGTTACGAACACCTCGCCGTGCTGGAAGGGGTTCATGGTGCCCGGGTCTACGTTGATGTAGGGGTCTAGTTTTTGCATGGCCACGCTTAGTCCGCGTGAGCGTAGCAGTCGCCCCAGACTGGAGGCGGTTAGCCCTTTACCGAGGGAGGAAACTACGCCTCCGGTTACGAAAATGTGTCGGGTTACGTGGCCGTGGTTTCCGTATGCATCTATCACGGACTTCCAGCCTACTCCCCTACAGCGGTCACTAAAGCGCCAGGACCCGGTCTAGTTGCTCACGTAGCTGTGTTTCCCCAGGGATTTTGGCGACGGCGGCGCGTGAGGCTGCTTCTAGGGTTTCGCGCCGCTTAGGGTCGCTGATTACGGCGACGACGGCGTCGGCTAGCGGATCTGCCTGGGGCTCTACCAGCTGGCCACAGCCGGCCAAAGTGTAGGCGCTGCCGCCAACATCGGTGGCCACAATAGCGCGGCCCGCTTGCATGGCTTCACGCAGAGTTAGGGGCTGACCTTCCCAGTAAGAGGTTTGCACCACCACATCAGCTTGGGACAGCAGAGCGCCAATGTCTTCACGGCGCCCCAGCAGCTTAACGGGTAGGGCGGCGTCGTCAATTTGCTGGTTTAGTTGCGCTTTAAGGGGGCCGTCTCCCGCCACTAGCCAGGTGAAGTCAATGCCGCGTTGTTTGATTAGGGTGGCTGCTTCTAGCAGCAGGTCTAAGCCTTTTTGGGGAGCCAGGCGGGCAATGGTAAGCAGGCACGGCGCCGCTTCGGAGCTAGCCGCAGAGCTGGAGGCACAACCAGATCCGGCGTCAACACCAGAGCCAGAGCCGATACCAGGACCAGAGCCAGCTCCAGGGCCAGAGCCAGCTCCAGGGCCAGAGCCAGCTCCAGGGCCAGAGGCGGGGTCTAAGCTGGCAGTAGTTTCAAAGTCGGTTTCTGAGCTGGCCGTGCCGGTGCAGTCCGAGAGACTACGCGCCGGGGCGGGCACAACCGCGATTTCCCCTGCCTTTAGGCCTAACTGTTTGGCTTTTTCGAGTAGATCTGGGCTTACGGTGAGCACATAGTCGGCGCCTTTAACCACCACTAGGTGCAGGGCCTTGCCTACCAGTCGGGTGGGGGCTGAGCCTACCGGCAAATTGTGTAAGGTCACCACTACGCGTGGGCGCTTGGCGGCAGGTAGACGCTTAGCGGCCAGCACCGCTAAAGCTCCCGCGCGCAGGCCGTGGGCGTGAATTACCTCTACGGTGGTGGCCAGCTGTTTTAGTTGGTGCAGCGCTTTTAAGTCAGCGCCTGAAGGGCGGGCGCCAATATCGATTTGGTAAGTGCGCAGGCAAGCACCATCCACAGCGTCGGGGGCCGGCGAGATGACGTTACTAGGGCCTGCCAGCAAAACTTGATGGCCGTCTTTGGCTAGCAGCTGGGATACCTGGCGGATGTGTGCACGCACTCCCCCAGCAGCCTGGGCGCTTAACTCTAAAACGCGCGTCATGCTCACTCCTGATCAGTTTTAGCCAGCGCTTTACGTGAGCGCAGCACTTTAATGCTTTTAGGTACCAAACGGACTCCACCTAGGGCTATAACGCCAGCTACGGCTAAAGCCAAAGCTAACAGGCCCACTATTCCTAGCGCACTAGTGGGGTCAAGTAGCTGTGCTAGCGCTAATGCCGGTGCGCTCACCACCAGATACACCGCCACGATTTTCAAGCTGGGCACCAAGGCTCTAGCCCCTACCCGGCGCGCTAATACCAGTGCTAAAGCCACCCCAGCCAGGCTCATACCAGCTGAGGAGGCAGCGCCCAGATACACCAGCACCGCTGGGCCTTTAGCATTGGCGCTGAACATCCAGCTGGCGCCGGCTACCACCAACCAACCCAGGCAAGTAGCCAGGGCGGCGCTACGGGCGGCGTCGAGCACATAAAGCACCCGGGTGAGTTGATAAATCAGGGCGTAACCCACCAGGCCCGGGGCGAAAGCCACCAGCGCGGCCCCCATATAGTCCACCGCGGTGATCAACCCAAATACCTGCTGGGCTAACGGCGCCCCCAACATCAAAGCACCCGAGCCCACGCAGGCAGCCAAAGTAACCAAAGCTGTGGAGTTAGCGATTAGATCCTTTGTCTCACGTGAAACATGCTTAGCCGCTAAACGGGCCGCCAACTGCGGATATACCACCGTGGCCAGGGGCACTGCGAGAACCGCATAGGGCAAAACGTAGATAGCCTGGGTGTACTGGTAGATAGCGATCGTGCCGGCACTGCCGTAGCGACGCGCCACCGCCACCACCGTTAGCACGCTTATCTGCTGGGCAATCAGGGCTGCAATCCCCGCCCCGGCCAGTGAGCGCAGCTGGGTGAAAGTACCCGCAGGCAGACGCAGGCGTGCACGCAGCCCCAACCCTAGGCGATGCACCGGCCACAGCAGCGGCAAGCTCAGCGCGGCCACGCCCGCAGTTGTACCCCACCCCAGAGTAAGCACCGCCTGAGCGTAGTGACCTGCATCTATAAGCGCGCCATAGATGCCATAGGTAAGCATCACTACCAGACTGGAAAAAATCGGGGCCAGCGCCGGCCAGGTGAAACGGTTGTAAGCCTGCAGCACGCCAGTGAGCACCACACCCAAGCCATAAAGCGGGATTTGCAGGGCAAACATGCGCAAAAACGCCACCACCAACTGATGACTGCCACCCCAGTAGGCAATTGCGGCTTTATCGGCGCCCATGCGAGTGTCGCTGGTGACCAACAGCTGCGCCAAAGGCTCAGCAAATAACGCCATCAACACTGCCAGGGGTAGCAGCACCGCCAGGGTTAAACCCAGCAGGCCACTAGCAGTCTCACGCACCTTTTCGCGTTGACCGTGGGCAATAGCGCCAGCTAGCAGGGGCACTACTGTGCCAGCTAGGGCTCCACCCACCACCACCTCGTAAAACACGTTGGGGATCTGGTTGGCGGAGCTGTAGGCCCCCGCCATGGCGCCAGAGCCAACCGTGGCTGCCTGCACTACCCAGCGCAAAAATCCCAGCAGTCGCGAGGCCAGGGTGAAGGTGCCTACCTGGCCTGCTTTAGCCCCCAGGGAGGCGCCGGTCTTAGCGCCTTGATTAGCAGAAGCGAGGCCTTCATCCTCCGGGTGGGCGCCGCGAGATTTTACAGCGGGCGACGCCATAGCTGGTCAAGCCAGTTCAGGGCCGGGTTGGCGGCAATCACCTTAGAAAACGAGACTTTCTCAGAAGCCAAAATCAAACCCACCACGCCCAGGGCGGTCCCCAGACGCAATTTCCAGGAGTCATTGGCTGCCAGGGAGGTACCCAGCAGGGCGCCGGCAGCGTTGGCGCCAGTGTCTCCCAGCATGGTGGTTTCTTGTAGGTCTTCCACCAGAGCAGTGATAGCGGCGGCGTTAAGCCCGCTAGCCAGCAAACGCTGGGCGCTAACTGCCGAGACTGAAGCCGGCGCAGCTGGCGTGGCCGACGCCGCCCCTGACGCCCCCGAGGCCGGGGCCTTTGCAGCCGCGCAGCTGAAGTAGCTTAGCGGCGTAGCCACCAGCACTGTGGCCTTAAGCGCCCGCCCCGGGCGCAGATCCAGCAGGTTGGCTAGGTTAGCGGTGCCAGCAATTAGTACCGTGTTTAGCACCAAGTCTGCCGCTTTCCCACTCACGCTGGTGGCTTTGGAACCCACCAGGGCACTTGCCGCGAGCGCGCTAGCGCCAATTCCAGCAATTTTGATTACGCCGGTAGTTACTTGCCCGTGGGCTAGGGCGCCTAGGTGGCCCTTGAGTCCTTTAGCTACCTTGCCGCCGTCGTGGGCGCCTTGATCGACGTCGTCGATATAGCCGGCCAGGCCCCCACCCAAGGAAGCTACTACCCCACCCAGGGCGGCACGGGGCTGATCGCTGAGCGCGCTGGCCACGGCGGCACTAGCCACGGCGGCACCGGCCATGGCCACGCCTCCGCGTAGGCTCACGGTGACGCCGTGGAAATTAGTGCGTTCCCATTGGCTGGCTTTAATGCGTTTGCGGCGCAGCACATAACCAAGGCCGGCGCATACCCCGATGCCGGCGCCCGCTACGGGCAGCTGCCGGGGGCTGATACTAAGGCGCATAAGGCTAGCTCCTGTTTATTCGCTCCTGTTTTACTTGGCTGCTACTTGGCCACGCCGGGCATGAGGCCGTCGGCGTTAGCGGCGAAACCGTAGGAGGCTTTGGTGGCCGCCTTGGCGTTGGCCAGGGCCAGGGCGGAGGTAACTGCGGCGGGGGCTGAGCCCACACTGTCCACGGTGGTTAGGGTGGTGCCGGCGCTGCGGGCGGCTGAAACTAGGTCTGTGTCGCTGTTAGCGGCGCCCTCCAGTACGGTGGGGGCCACGGAGCTGACGCCGCGCAGAGCGGTAAGCCAGTTGGTGTTTTGGGCTGAAGCCTCGGTGGAGTTGACGCTCTTGGGGTCAACTGAACGCGGGCCTACTACCACAATGCGCCCGGCGACACCATCCTTGCTTTCCACCTTGATCAGGGGGTTTTCAGAGGCGGTGAGTAGATCCTGCAGGTTTGAGCCCTGGGATTCGGGGCTGGTTAGGGCTACGGCTAGACCCTGGCCCAGCAGTTCGTTGCCGCTGGCGGCCTTAACGGTGCCGGGCAGGTAGCTGGCGAACTGGGCGGCGTAGGTGGAGCGGAAAGTTTCGCGGCTCTTGCTCACCCAGGCGTCGGTTAGGCTCACGCGGGCGCTGATGGTGGCGCCGGCGTTGGTCAGGGCGCTTACGGTAGCGTCGACGTCGTCACTATTGGCTCCCGGCAGGCTCACCACAGCCACTCGCTGACCGGACAAAGACCCTGCCAGTAGGGTCTTGGAGCTGGCGCTAATGTAGCTGTCGCGGTCGTTGACGGCTTTCTGGGTGGTTTCCAGGTTGCGTGAGAGGTTGTTGCGGTCTGCACGCAGCTGGGTGACCTGGTCAGATAGTGCGCTGCCAAGCGTGCCCTGCAAGGGGCCGGCCCCCAACACCACGCCGACAGCTAGCGCCATGAACACCGCGATCAAAGAAACTAGGTGGTAGCGAAAGTCAATCATGGCAGTAGTCCTTAAATATTGGGGGTGGTGGGGCGTAGGCCAACCCATGAGCGCACGGTATCAACCATGTCATCAATACCGGCCGCCAACAGCCCTAATAGGGTCTGACCAGCAGGTGTAGCGTATAGCGCCGCAAAGATGGCTAGTAGTCCAGCTAGCGCCAGCAACATGATTTGCCAGTTAGAGACACGAGTATGGTAGATCTGCGAAACGCCCTTGGCGTCAATTAGTTTGGAGCCTACCTTAAGGCGGGTTAGGAAGGTGGAGCTCATACCTTCACGGCCCTTGTCTAAAAATTCCAGCAAGGTTACGTGGGTGCCCACCGCTACGATCAGCTGGGCGCCGCCAGAATCAGCGATCAGCATGGCGATGTCTTCACTGGTGCCGGTGGCGGCAAAGACGGTGTGTTCTACCCCTAGCTCTTCTACTCGGGCCAGGCCGGGGGCGCGCCCGTCACGGTAGGCGTGCACAATAATCTCGGCGCCGCTCTTTAGGGCTTTGTCGGAAACTGAGTCCATATCCCCAACTACCAGGTCGGGTTTGAAACCGATTTCCATAACCGCGTCAGCGCCGCCGTCTACACCAATGATGATGGGGCGATATTCGCGAATGTAGGAGCGTAGCGCCTTTAGGTCTTCTTTGTAGCTGTAGCCACGCACCACTACCAGCACATGTTTGCCAGAGAAGTTGGTGCGTAGCTCAGGCATACCCACGTCGTTTAGCAGCAGGTCACGTTCCTGCTTCATATAGTCCATGGTGTTGGCGGCGAAAGCTTCCAACTGGTGCGATAAGCCCTGGCGGGCTTGGTCCATCAGCTGGGCTACGCTTTCCTTGGTTTGTAGCGTGCCCTGGGCGATTAGCTTGCCGGATTTGGAGAAAACCTGGCCGTCTTCCTCAATGCGTATTTGGCTGCCCTCATGCAGGGTCATGATGTCTGGGCCTAGGCCGTCAATTAGCACAATGCCGTTGTCTAGCAGCACGTCAGGGCCTAGGTTGGGGTAACGCCCTGACACCGACGGCGAGGCGTTAAGAACTGCCCGCACCTGGCATTCCACCAGGGCTTCGGCGGCTACCCGGTCTAGGTCGCCGTGGTCGATGACGGCAATTTCGCCTGGTTGTAGGCGTTTGGTTAGATTCTTGGTACGCGTATCTACCCGCACTCGACCCTGTGATAGGTCTGCGGTGGACGCTGCATTTTTACGGAAGGGTAGCTTCACAGTTTCGATTGTGCCATGTTCGCTTGTTCAAGTAACTCCTCGGCGTGGCGTAAAGCCGTTTGTGAGTCACTTTGTCCTGATAGCATTCGCGCCAGTTCACGCACCCGCTCAGGTCCGCTTACGGTCTCGACGGCGGTGGTTGTGGCTTCATTACTGGCTTGACCCACCTGTTTGACTACAACCAGCTGGGTTTGGGCCCAGGCGGCCACTTGCGCTAGGTGCGTAACCACAATCACCTGATGGTGACGGGCTAGGGCAGCTAAGCGACGGCCGATTTCTACAGCGGCGCGCCCACCAACGCCGGCGTCAATTTCGTCAAAGACGAAGGTGTGGCGTTTGGTGGCGGTGTGCTGTGCCAGAACCACTTCCAGGGCCAGCATGATACGGCTTAGTTCACCGCCACTGGCGCCTTTTTCTAGCGGTAGCGCCGCCGCACCGGGGTGGGCGCGTAGCAGTAGCTCTACTTCTTCCATGCCGGTAGGGCCGGGCTGCTCTAACGGGTTAAGCCGTACTTGCAGCTTGGCCCCACGCATCATTAAACCCTCCAGCTCAGCGCTGACCTGCTGGCTTAGTAGCTTGGCGAGTTTAGTGCGGGCTTGGCTTAGGCGTTTGGCAACAGTTTTTAGTTCTTTGCCGGTGCGCTCAACTTCAGCTGCTAGTTCTGTTTCGCGATCTAGCGGCCCATCTAGTTGGGCTAGACGGGCGGCGGCTTGCTGACCAAAAGCTAGTAGCTCATCGACATTGGCAAATACTTGGCCTAGCCCGCCGATTTCTAGGCAGCCGCGCCGTAGCTGTTCGCGCCGCTCATGCACCCAGGCCAGGCGGTCAGGGTCGGCGTCTAGGTCAGATAAGTAGTCGGTTAGCTCCATGGCTAGGTCACTGGTCAGCGCCGCCACTTCGTTAAGTCGGGGCATTAGGGCAGCTAGGCGCGGGTCGTGGTCGGCAGCGTTTTCTAGGGCGCGGCGGGCCACGGAAACTAACGCAATAACGTTAGCGACGTCGTCGTTAAGCTCATCTCCACTAATGGCGTTGGCGGCCTCAGCAGCCCCACTACGCAGCAGGTCTAGGTTTTCTAGGCGGCCGGCTTCTTCAGCTAGGGCCTGATCCTCCCCCGGCTTGGGGTCTAGGGCTTCTAGTTGTTCAAGGGCGTGGCGCAGGCCAGCAATTTCGCCTTCGCGCGCCAGGGCCTGTTCACGCCAGTTTTCTAGGTCTTGGCGGGCCTGATTCCAAGCCCGGTAGCAGCTGCTGTATTGGCGGCATAGTTGCTCGTGTTCGCTACCTCCGACGGCGTCCAGGGCGCGGCGTTGGGCGGCGGCGGTGCGTAGGCGCAGCTGGTCAGCTTGCCCATGGATAGACACTAAGCGACTACCCACCTGGCCAAGCACTGAGGCGGGCACGGCCCGGCCCCCTAGGTGTGCGCGCGAGCGACCAGTTGCGGGCACCACCCGGGAGGCTAGCAGCAGGTCGTCTTCAATTTCACAGCCGGCTTCTTGGGCGATTTGGATGCATTTGGCGTCTTCTTCTAAAGCAAAGGCTCCCTCAACCACGCACCGCTGGGTGCCCGCGCGCACAATCGCCGGGTCAGCTTTGCTTCCCAACAGCAGTTTCAAGGAGGTGAGCACCATGGTTTTACCGGCACCAGTTTCACCGGTTAGGGCGGTTAGTCCCGGGCCTAACGGCAGCTCAGCTTGGGCGATAACACCAAGGTTTTCTATGGAAATAGTTTCAATCATTAACGACTCTTAGATTCACGCCAGCCGCGCACGGGCAGCTCGAATTTAGCTACCAGACGTGCCGAGAAAGGCATCTGGCCAATACGGATCAGTTTCACTGGGCGCTGCGCCACGCTCACACTCACTGTTGAGCCAGCCGGAGCCGGTATGGAACGGCGTCCGTCGCACCAGATTTCACAAGGATAATCGCCGCACCACTGTACCTGCACTTCCAGGCGTGAATGCGGACCAATTACTAGGGGCCTGGTGAACAGGGCGTGGGCGGCCACCGGCACCACCAGCATGGCTTGGGTGTCTGGCCACATCACCGGCCCGCCACAGCTAAAAGCGTAGGCGGTTGAGCCGGTAGGGGTGGCGGTAATCAGGCCGTCACAGCCAAATGAGGAGACAGCGTGGCCATCAATACCTAAAGAAATTTCGGCCATATGCGCCCGGTCGCGCCGCTCCAAGGCTGCCTCGTTAAGGGCCCAGCCGTGGCTGATGTCCCCGTTGGGTTGGCGCACAGATACCGCCAGGGTCATGCGTGGCTCTACCGTGTAGTCACCTTCAGATAGAGATTCAATGGCGTCAAGCATTTCAGCAGGCTCAGCTTGAGCCAAGAAACCTACGTGACCCGTGTTAATACCCAGCAGTGGAATGTCGTATTCGCGCGCAATCTCGGCGGCAGACAAGATAGTGCCGTCGCCTCCCAGCACCACAATGGCTTGTGCCTGTTTAGCTTGGCTGCGTTTGCGCAGCACCTGCACCCCATGTTTAACCAAAGCCTTAGAGACAGTGTCTAGCTGCGAGCTAGAGGGTTCACGCGGGCTGCGGATAGTTGATGGAGGTAGGGCTCGATTCATTTCGAGCACCAAAACTCTACGCGGTGAGGTTGTGCGCGCAGCGGCCAAAATCTTCCTCCCCTATCTTGGCTTAGCGGCGAAGTTTAGCCTTCGCGCCTTTTCCAGCCGGACCTGAAATTATGGCTGCTTCTATCTCAGCTTGTAAGTCATCGGCGGTCAAGGAGTTTTCAGCGCCAGCATGCATATACAGGAAGTACTCTACGTTTCCGGCCGGCCCGGGCAGTGGTGAGGGAGCCACGGCCTCAATGCTTAAACCTAGCTCTAACGCACAGGTGGCCACCTTGGTGATGGCCTGGGCGTGTAGGCGCACGTCCCGCACTACCCCGCCGTGTCCGATAAGTTCTTTACCTACCTCAAACTGGGGCTTAACCATTAGCAGGAAGTCAGCGGCGGCGTCGGCCACTGCCACCAGCGCCGGTAGCACCAGGGTCAGGGAGATAAAAGACAGATCCGAAACCACCAGGGTGGGGGCAGGGGTGATGTCCCCGGCCGCCAGGGTGCGCACATTAGTGCGGTCCATGACGTTTACGCGCGGATCGCTTTGTAGCGACCAGGCCAGCTGCCCATAGCCCACGTCAGCGGCGGTAACCCGGGCCGCCCCACGCCGCAGCAAAACGTCGGTAAATCCCCCGGTGGAGGCGCCGGCGTCGAGGCATTGACGCCCGGCAACCGTAGCCTCAATCCCGCGCTGGGCCAGGATGTCTAGGGCGCCAGCTAGTTTGTGGGCGCCGCGTGAAACATAGTTAGGCCCCTGGTCTTGGCTTACCAAAATGGCTTGTGCCGGGTTGACCTGCCGGGCGGGTTTGGTAACTACCTGACCGTCAACTTTCACTTTGCCGTCGCTGATAAGCGCGGCAGCCTGGTTACGTGAAGGCGCTAGCTGGCGGCGTACCAGCTCGGTGTCTAAGCGGGTCAGCCTAGCCATTAACGCGTTTCTGCAACCGTGATGTCTGGCAGGTTGATTAGGGTTTGGCCCTGATCAGCCAGGTCCCAGGCGGCCACGGCGGCGGCCCGGTAGGCGTTTAGGCTCAAAGTTACGCTCTGGCCGCCCAGCTCAACGTTTTTACCGTCAAAGCTTAGGGTTACGGCGCCGTTTTCTACCTTGGCGACGGCGTCGCCCACCTGCCAGCCTGCAGCAGTGCGTTGGGGCTGGGGTTGGGGCTCAAGCAAACCGCGCAGGTCGGTGTGCAGAAAGGTGGGCCGGTACTGGGGCGGGGCTAGCAGCACGTCGCGTGCGCTGGCCACACCGGTAAGTACGTGCAGCGAGGGCAGCGAGGATTGGCGTGCCCCGGCGTGGTCGGTGTTTAGCCGGTCGCCTACCGCGATGGCTTTGCCGCCGCCGGAGCGGGCGATGGCGCGCGTGTAGATACCGGCAAAAGGCTTACCGGCAGCTAGCGGTTGGCGTTCGGTGGCGTGCACTACTGCGGCCACCAGCGAGCCGTTACCTAGCGCAAAGCCGCGCTCGGTAGGCAAGGTGGAGTCCAGGTTGGTGGCCACATGCAGGGCCCCGTTGGTGATGGCGTAGGCGGCTTCACTCATGGCCGCCCAGTCAACACTGGGGTCATAGCCCTGTACCACTGCGGCCGGGTTGTCTAGGGCGCTGCGGGTAGTGGTGTATCCAGCCTCGGTTAGGGCCTGCTCCACCCCGGCGCCGCCAACTACTAGCACGGTTGCTGGGGCCGGCACATGCTCAGCTAGTAGCGCCACCGCGTCCATGGCGGCAGTGTAGATCTGCTGCTCATCTGCCTCAATGCCAAAGCCGGCAAGTTTAGCTACCACCTGGGCGGGGGTGCGTGAGGCGTTGTTGGTGACAAAGCAGGTGCGTAGCCCCTGGCCTTTGGCCGCCATGACTGAGTCGGTGGCGTGCACAACCGGGTCTGCGCCGGAGTAGCAAACCCCATCTAGGTCCAGCAGGGCAAGTTCAAATTCTTCAACTAGCGGCTTGGTGGTGCCCAGCAGAGTAGCGCTCATTTGCTGCGTCCTTCGATTACGTCCTCTACCTCGGCGGCAATGGGGTCGACGACGTCGCCTTCAGCGCTGTCGGCTGCTTCAGTTGCCTCGGGCTCGCTCTCTTCAGCGACTACCTCGGGTTCTTCTTCATCAGTCGCTGCGGCGTCCTCATCCGCCCCGTCCTGGACGGTGTCTACGACGTCGTCGGTATAACTACCCGCAGCAGAGTCCGCAGCCTCGCTCTCAGCAGCGGCGGCATCTGCATCCTCGGCGCCGTCGGCACCCTCGATGCCCTCAGTAGCAGCACCAACCTCGGCACCAGCGGCGCTTTGGCGGGCAGCCTCTAGCTTCTCAGCCTCACGGCGACGCTCAGCAGCCTCAGCCTGGCTCTGCTCCTCTAGCTGGCGAGCAATTTCAGCCAGTTCAGGGGCGGATTCTTCCTCAATGTCGTACAGCTCCACTTCGGGCTCTTCGGGCACGTAAATGCGCTCACGAATAGCCTCAGCTTCACGCACCCGGCCTAGGTCTTCTAGGCGGTCAGCGCGCACGGAGTGCAGGCGACGTAGGGTCTCAGTGTCCTTGGGAGCCTTACGGATGGCGTCTTCAATGGTGATCAGGGCCAGCTCGTCATTGCCCTGGTCGTGGTAGATGCCGGTGACCACAATGGCCAGCTCAGCGCGCTCGTCGTCTTCCAGGTCTAGCTGTAGAGCGTTCTGGGCTGAGCGCAGTGCGGCGTCAGGGCGGCCCAGGGCGCGCTCACAGTCAACTTCCATGGCGCGGTACATGGTGTCCATGCCGCTGAGGCGACGGGCGGCACGCAGTTCACGCAGCGCCTCTGAGTACAGTCCGGCCACGTAGGCGGCGATACCGGCAGCTTCACGCACAATAGCGATACGGCCGGCGTGTGAGGCAGCATAGCGAGCGTGGGCGTAAGCGACTTCCGGGTCGGTTTCTAGCAGACGCTGGGTCATCACTAGGTGACGGGCAATGTTTTCGGCGTTAAGGCGGCTAAGCGCACGCAGCCCCATGCGGGCAGTGCTGTCTAGGTCCTTGGCGCTAACGTCTTCAGGCAGTTCCGGCTCGGGTACACGGTTACGCTGGGGTGGACGCGAGTTGCGGCGCTCGCCGCGCAGGCGGTCACGGTCAAAACGGCCGTTACGGTTGCCACCACGGCCCTGGCCACGACGGAAGTCTGAGCGTTCGCCATCGCGGCGCGGACGCTCATCACGACGGTCTCCCTCGCGGCGGGGGCGATCTTCGCGACGCTCACCATCACGCCAGTTACGCTCTTCACGACGCTCACCATCACGACGGCGCTCGTGACCACGCTCTTGCCAGCCACGCTCGTCGCGGCGCGGACGATCGCCCCAATTGCGCTCGTCGCGGCGGCCTTCTTCGCGGCGGGGACGCTCTTCGCGACGCTCACCATCACGCCAGTTACGGCTACCGTCACGACGTTCACCGTAGCGGGCATTGGATCGTTCGCCGTAGCGTTCGCCATCATGGCGACGGTCGTGGCTGCGCTCATCATTGTTGCGGTAGTGTCCGCGCTGGCCTTCGCTGCGGTAGTCACGTGCTCCAGAACGGTTGCGCGGTGCGTCATCTCGACGACGTCGATCGGCACTATGGCGGTCGCCGCCACGCCCCTGATTGCGGTTATCGCCGCCTGAACGAGAATCATCAAAGCGTTGCGCCATCAAAACCATCCTGTTTAGTTGAGAATATACGTAGAAACCTAGTATCAAGTTTAGCCGGGTAGGTGCAGTTCTAGTATGTCTGGCGCCTAACGGCAGGCGTGTCTTTGACTACCTTTAACGGCAAGTGCCCCATAAACACATAAAAAACGGGGGGTGACCCCACACCCCCCAAACACACACCACAAACAAAACAAAGCGGTGGGGGTGCCGACCCTCAAACAAGGACCAAACACCCCCACCACCAAGAAACGGTTGGCAGTGCCCTACTCTCCCACA
>ERZ773234.25-NODE-25-length-55495-cov-5.324784_pt1 | contig 55495 bp, 44 predicted proteins | sample MGYA00580523_ERZ773234 | MGnify/ENA primary metagenome ERZ773234 (study PRJEB29015, sample SAMEA2738167) | human oral metagenome | biome: human oral; feature: human-associated habitat; material: saliva | place: China | collected 2262 ...
ATACTTTCCGGAAACCTACAGGTCAATCCGTGAAAATCCGCGATTCCGGACACACTTTTTGACCCTTAACCCCTGGCTCCAGTAATACTGACCAGTATTTGGCAATACTGGTTTAGACGACGGTGCTAGGTAGGGGATGGGGTTACATTAAGGTCTGTCTGCGGCCTGGCAGAAAAGCCTGTGTAGAGGTTGTAGAGAGTGGTGTGCAGTAGTCCCTACGAAGGGTGCTGGCGGCAATTTTTCTCAGTTTCTAAGGTGATGCAAGACACATTAGTGCAGGTTTTTTGATTTGCCTGCGAGATCTAGCCTGCAGATCTAGAATGTTATGCATTACTAAACACTGTGTATAACACTCCAACAGTATGGGGTGTTATGTACCATGCTTTGTAATACTTCCCCAACACTCCCTTAAAGCTTCATCAGTGTAGATAAACCATGGGGGAACACAATGGGGACCTCAACAACTAAACGCCAGCTTCAGGCAGCATTGGCTTTAACCCTGCTTGCTTGTTCAGGGCTGACCGGGTGTAGTGGGAGCCAAGAGCAAGGCGCTACAAATGCTGGTAGTAGCAAGGCCGCCGTCGCCAGCACACAAGCTAAGACACCCAGAGCCACCCCCAAAGCCAGTGGTGCGTCTACTGCAACTAGCACACCCACAGCCACCGCTAGCCCAACCATCACTATGACTCCAGAGCTGGAGGCTTCTAAGAAACGGGCTCTAGCCACCCAGCCGCCAGCCAAACCAGAGCTGATCACCGTAAACAGCGACGACGGCGCCATAGCCACAGCCAAATACTGGGTGCAGTTGCACTACTACATCTACACCACCGGCAAAGTAGATGAATACAAAGCACTATGTAACGGTGATGAATCCACTGCAGTAGCGCCAATAAAATACGCGACTGGAAATCATACTTCTGGTGGTTGGACTGATCCGGTTGTAGTTAATTTTACTGCGGCTTTCCGTAGGGACGACTTCAAAGAGGATGTAGTAGTACAAGTTAATTTCGAACGCGAAGCTTACACTAGCTATGGCGGGGATGGAGAAATTGAATATTTCCCAAAACAATCACGCTATGCAGGCGTAAAACTTGAATACAACGGAACACAATGGATAGTTAAGGTAGCTTTTAATCGTGAGCGTTAAACAATTAATATATTTACTAGTTCCAACAATTGCGTTATCAACTCCGATACCATCAAAAATTACCGGAGATAGCGATAATAGTGGCAGTGGCTATATTTTTAGCGCAGGTGAGACTACGACTAGTCCTGGTGGGTTTTCGTCTGTGGCTGAGCCAGCCGGGCCGGTAGACCCTGAAGCAGCCGCGATATATGCGGCAACATACCAGTTCGCATGCGTCATAATCCCAAACCTGCTATCGCATGCAACAGGAGGAAAACCTGTAACCGTCCACGAAATGTGCACTGCCCAGGCCAACACTGGTGCGCCACTGGCTGCCGGGCCTACCACGGTCAGTAACGAACAAGTCGCCCGACTGATCCCGCATGGTTCTGGGATTAATCGTTACCCGAGCGGGGAGATTTTCGTTATTTTCAAACAACCCATGATGGTGTGGACCAGCCCAGGTAAACAAACCTTCAACATAACTTTGTTGGGAACAGCCATTGAAGTCGAAGCCACACCTACTTCTTTTAACTGGGACTGGGGAGACGGACAATCCTTCGACACCACAGACCCGGGCACGCCCTACCCTAACTACACCGTCAGCCACGCCTATGAAGTAACCGGCAACGGTTACGTAATCAAACTACGTACTTCCTGGTCAGCCAGGTGGCGCATCGCAGGCCAAACCCAATGGCACCAAGTCAACGGCACAGTCACCACCACCGAAACCTCAAGCCCATTCAACCTATACATCGCTGACTCTTACGGCACCACACCATAAGAGACTCTCAGGGCACTACTTCAAATTAGATGAATCATGGGGGAACACAATGAGGACATCACCAACTAAACGCCACCTTCAGGCAGCGTTGGCTTTAACCCTGCTTGCTTGTTCAGGGCTGACCGGGTGCAGTGACAGCCAAGAACAAGGCGCTACAAATGCCGGTACTAGCAAGGCCGCCGTCGCCAGCACGCACACCAAGACACCAACCGCAACAGCCAAGGCTACTGGTGCATCTACTTTAACTGGCGCGCCCACAGCCACCGCTAGCCCAACCATCACTATGACCCCAGAACTAGAGGCTTCAAAGAAACGGGCTCTAGCCACACCGCCGCCACCCAAACCAGAGCTGATCACGGTCAACAGCGACGACGGCGCCATAGCCACCGCTAAGTACTGGGTGCAGCTTTATGGGTATATCTACACAACTGGTCGCACAGCTGAATATGAGGCTTTATGTCCTTCCGAGTCAGTCACATGCGTTAACCCGGTAAAACATGCCAAAGAAAACCATGCTGCTGGCGGCTGGATGGACCCCGTACAAAGACGGTTCATTAAAGCTTTCAGACGTGATGATTTCCCAAACTCAATGGTGATTCAGGTTAACTACGAATACGACGCTTTCAATCAATACCACGAAGACGGCACAGTGAAACATTTTGACAGTGGATATCGATGGGCTGCTGTTGAACTCCGTTATGTAGATGGGCAGTGGACAGTAGTTAGGCACAAAGATGAACCGTTTAATTAGTTACTGCAGCATACTGTTGACACCCATTCTTGTGGTTATCGGTAGCACAGCTGCTGCAAATGTGAATTATTGGGACGATAGAGATGGAAGTGGCTGGGTAATTCATGGACGTGAGAACGGCTCTACTCCTGGTGGTTTTTCGTCTGTGGCCGAGCCGGCCGGGCCTGTGGACCCTGAAGCCGCTAAACGAGCCGCTGAAAAGTACCACTTCCACTGCGTCACAATGCCGAAATTAGTTGCCTTCTTTGATAAAACCGAGATAGTCACGCCTGAAGAATGCACTGCCCAAGCCAACACTGGTGCTCCTTTGGCTGCCGGGCCTACCACGGTCAGTAACGAACAAGTAGCCCGCCTTATCCCACACGGCTCTGGTATAAACCGCTACCCCAGCGGGGAGATTTTCGTTATCTTCAAACAACCCATGATGGTGTGGACCAGCCCAGGTAAACAAACCTTCAACATCACTTTGTTGGGAACGGCCATTGAGGTTGAGGCTACACCTGTGTCTTTTAACTGGGACTGGGGAGACGGCCAGTCCTTTGAAACTACTGACCCGGGCACGCCCTACCCTAACTACACGGTCAGTCATGCCTATGAGGTAACCGGCAACGGTTACGTAATCAAACTGCGTACTTCCTGGTCAGCTAGGTGGCGTATAGCCGGCCAAACCCAATGGCACCAAGTCAACGGGACAGTCACTACTACTGAAACCTCAAGCCCGTTCAACCTCTACATCGCTGACTCTTACGGCACCACACCATAAGTTTTGCCTAGCTATCTGGCTGTAAAAGAGAGCTTTAAGATAGGTAAATTTAAGCTACGGCGACGGTGGTGCCAAGCCCTACCTACATAAAATTTCAGGTGCCATAGTTAGGTGGGGCCGCACCGCCGTCGTCGTTACCCTCAAGATTCGCAAGGCAAGAGGCCAGTCCCAGGGCTGGCACAGCAAACCAGTATTATTAGTGGCTTGCTACTTATTGAGGCTAAATAACATGCCAGGCAAGTAAGGGCAGTTAGGACAGGGAAGGGTCTTACAGATACGGGGTTTTCGTCCGTTGCCTATAAAACCCCATGAAAAAATCATAGGGAAGGGACGATTTTGCCTGTATCTGTCTGCAGTTGACCGCGCCGCCGTGGGTACTGCTTCAGCCATGATTGGCATGAGCCAGTTTGCACTAGGTGGTATTGCCACGGCCACAGCCGGTTTGAGTGGCGAAAACTCTACAGTTGCGCTTGCCATCGTCAGCGCAGTTTCGGCTGCGTGTGCTTTGAGTGCTTTCCTTGTGGCTCGCAAGGCGCCGGTGAAGGTACACCGCATCGGCTAGTAGATCGGCTAGTGAGACTGATTAAATTTGTGGCGGGTGGCTGGTTAGCTGCCCGCCACTAAGTGTTTTAAGGGGCAGCTGTGGCCCTGGCTTCTGTGGCCCTGGCTTAGAATGTGGTCATGCAAGCTTTTAACGTTTTAGTTCCGGCCCATGTTGATAGCCAGGGTAAGCACGTGCCAGCCTTGGAACTAAGCGAATTTGTTTTAGAAGATGCCGCTGCAGTTAGTGAGATTTGCGCCGACGCCGCGATCGCTAAATGGACTACGGTGCCCAGCCCCTACACGCTTGCAGATGCTCAGCATTTTATTAAGGAAGTAGCTCAAGCTGGCTGGAGCCAGGATTTGCGTGCAACTTGGGCAGTGCGTTTAGATGACCAGCTGGTGGGATGCGTTTCGCTTGAGTTTACTAGCTCCGCAATTGGTTACTGGTTTGCGCCCCAGGTACGCGGCAGCGGGGTTGCGCGGGCGGCTGTGGTGGCAGTAATTCGTACAGCTTTTGCTAGTTTTAAGATGCCTGCTCTGTATTGGGCAGCTGAAATTCACGACGGCGTACCTAACTGGCCTTCGTGGCGTTTGGCCTGGTCGCTTGGTTTCAAGCGGGAAGGCTTGGTGCGTTTGCAGGGGCAAAATAAGGGCGAGTACTGCGACCAGTGGGTGGGGACGCTGCTAGCTGGTGATCCGTTAGAGCCGGTTGCTCCCTGGGATGGACCGGTGGGGGAGCATCACGCAGGTTTGAATACCCCTTTAGTGGCTCACGACGGCGTCGGTGAGCGTGAGGGTGATGACCCGGAGGCTTTGGTTCGCCGCTTCCACCATGTTTATGGGCTGCCGGTTTTGCCTACTGATGCTCCCAGCGTTGATAACGAACGCGTACATATGCGCATGAGCCTGATTGCCGAAGAATTTGGTGAACTAGTAGGTGCGGTCTACGGCAAATGTGCTCGCGCGAGAGTTGAGGCTGCTTTTAAGCAGGCAGTTAGCGACGACGACGGCTCGCGTGACACGGTGGAGACGGCTGATGCTTTGGCTGATCTGATCTACGTCATTTACGGTATGGCCCTAGAAATGGGTATTGACCTGGCTAAAGTGTTGGCTGAGGTGCAGCGCTCAAACATGTCTAAACTGGGCGAAGATGGCAAACCTATCTACCGTGAAGACGGTAAGGTGCTTAAAGGCCCGGGCTACTTTAGGCCTGATGTGGCCGGGGTGCTGGGGCTGTAATAGGCTCTGGCTATTAGCTAGGAAGGGGACAAGGGCATGAATGTAGAAGCTGAGGCAACTAACCGGGTAGCTGTCCTACTGGGCCGAAAAGTGAGCCTAGAAGATTTACACCGCCTGATTTTAGATATCAACTCTCTACTTTCACCCACTGTTCCTATCGTTATGGGCCCAGATTTCGCTATTCGCTGGGTGCTAGGAGTGCGCAGCGTAGAACTTGGCGTCACTGCGGATAGCAAATGGGGCTATAAGCTCACGCTGCGCTGCTATGACACCCAAATAGTAGAGAGTGAAGAAAAGCTTGCGGTTGATTACCGCGAGCCAGATGAAGATATAGCTAATTTTAGCTATGCCTGGTCTATCTATCCGCTTGGTGCACCTAAGGGTTGGTTAGATCTAGCTTATATGCTTTGCTATAACTGGAGTACGTTTGATATGTATTTCGCTCCAGTGCTTAACAGCTTGCCTGAAGCTATCAAGCTAATGCCACCCACTTGGCGTAAACCGGTTAATTTTAGCTGGAATATGGAGGCGTCTGGTTGGGGGACTGTGCAGGTTAGCGCCACTGAGCAGGGCCTTACTATCAGCTCAGCTGTGGGCGCCGAACAGGTTGAAATTCCTCTAGAGGCATTATGGCAGGTTGATATAACTGCGGTTCTCGCTGGATTGGGTGGGGGAGTGCCACTTAAACAGCTACCTTTCCTAGGTTGTGAAGGTTTAGCTAATGGTCCAGAGTCTTTGACCGGCCAGGAAAGCGCAGAGGATTTAGAGCTGTTTGCTGAGTGGGAAGATGACGAGGAAAACGAAATAGAGCCTGATGGCAGTGACTTTCCAGCCCTTAGTTTCGACGACGTACGCAACTTGGTGGCTAAAGCTCAGCTTGATGAGAGTGAAGGCTTTGAAGAAAAACCGTTGCAGGGTGTGCCAGTTAATCCGGGCCTAGCGTTGCAGTCAGTTTTTAAAATCATTGATAGTTGGCTTTCTGGCATAACCCTCAGCCAAAGCGCCATTGAGGCGGGTGCCTGTCCGGGAGATCTAGGTGGGCGTCAAGCTTGGCTAGGGCCAGGATGGTATTTGGAAAAGCGCTATGCCTGGAATCTAAATGTGGCCCCAGAACCTAAGGGGGCTAGCTTAGAGCTAGAGCCAGCCAGTCGTGCCCGCATGGCCTGGTCTTTAGCTTGGGAACTTGAAAAGCGTTATGGCGCCCCCATTGGTTCACGCACCACTAGCCAGGGTGGTTTAAGCAGACTGTTTAAACTGGGAGATAAGGGCGTGCAAGTCCACACTGACATCTGGGGGATTACCGTCACCTTAGGTGACTTTAGCCAGATCGGTATCCAAAACTCATTTACCTAAAGAGCTGCCAGCTGGCGGGTAGGTTAAGGATAACCGACCCGGAACATCTATAAGCAGCACCTATAAAAAGCTGTGGGGTCACCAAACGGTGACCCCACAGCTTTTAGTTAATGGACCTTAGCTGTTTAGGCCCTTGTCTACGCCGTCGGCAACTGCCTGCTCGACGGTGGGGGCTACCACCTTGGCACCCACCAGCGCGCCCAACATCTGACGCAAGTCCAGTCCCATGGTTTCGCCCAGACCAGCGTTTACCTGAGACAGGGAGTTGGTAATGTCAGCAACCATCTTGGCACTGTTACCCTCACCGTACATGGTGATGGAGTCGACGTTAGCCAGCGGCGAGGCAATAGCTGCGGCCACATCCGGCAGGGCCTTGAAGTACATTTCCAGCACGGCTGCCTGATTCATCTTGGCCATGGCTTCAGCCTTCTTTTCCAGACCTTCAGCCTCAGCGGTAAGGATTGCAGCCTTAGCGGCAGCTTCAGCTTCACCCTTGGCGCGTAAACCGTCAGCCTCAGCTAACATCGCCTGCTTGGTGGCCTCGGCGCGCTTTATCTGTTCGAAAGCTTCAGCTTCAGCTTCACGCTGACGAGAGTAAAGCTTAGCGTTGGCGGCCTGCTCAGCGGCGTAACGGTCAGCATCAGCCTGGGCGTTAACGGTTGCTTCCAGGGCGTTACGGGTTACCTTTACCTCGCGCTCCTTAACCAGGGCTTCCTGCTCCTGCTTGACAATGTCTGCCTGAGCGGTTTCGCGCTCAATGTCGCGACGCTGAATCTGAGTCTGAATCGTGTAGGCGGCGTCAGCCTTGGCCTTTTCAGTGTCGGCCTCAGCCTTTAGGGCTGCGCGGCGCTTAGCTAGATCAGTGTCACGCTTGGCGATCTCCATGTCGGTGGCTACCTGGGTTTCGTTAGCCTCGTTCTTGGCGCGGGCACTAGCGCTAATAATGTCTCGCTCAGCATTTGCCTTAGCGATAGCAGCGTTTTTGCGGATCTGCTCCACATTGTCGATACCCAGGTTGGAGATCACATTGCGATCATCAGACACTGACTGGATAGAGAAGGCCACGATTACTAGACCCATTTCCTCCAGGTCACGGGTGGCATTTTCCTGGACACGGTCAGCTAGAGCGTTGCGGTCAGTGACAATCTCAGTCAGTTTCATCTGACCGATAATGGCGCGCAGGTGACCTTCAAGCGTGTCACGCACCTGCGTGCCGATTTCTGCAGCGCTACGGTGAATGAAGGAGCTAGAAGCGGCGTTGAGTAGCTGCTGAGTTTCATAACCAATACGCACCTGTACCACTGCATCTACGTGTACGTTGATGAAATCATTGGTGGGCACGCTGTCAGTGGTCTTAGCGTCAATACTAATCATGGAGGCAGTTAGGGTATCGACGCGCTCAATTAGCGGTACTTTCCAACCGGTCTTACCACGTAGCGCACGCTGGCCCCAGGGGCCTGAAACTACCTTGATGTCAGCGGGAGAAGCCGAGACAAAAGAGATCCTTAAAAAAATGAACAGACACAATGCTGCCCCCGCAATTGCGGTAAGGAGGAACATAGATGCACCTTTCATATGGAAACTAGCTCAACGGCTAGAAGTCTAGCCTCAAAAGTTGGGGTGCACCTGGGGGATTAAACCCCAAAATAGACGCCTCTTGGGGACTAATGTCCACTAGCGCGCCGCGATTATAAGTTGTCCACCCCAGCTAAGTGCCACGACACGCCTTAGTTAGTGCTTAGCGTCCTTAGCTCAGCTTTAACTTCTGTGATCGCAAACATATACTTGCCTAAACCAATCCGTAAGACGCCGAGGTCTTTTAGCTATGTCTCACCGCTCCAAAGCTGGGGTTTCTATCAACCCTCGCTCAGCCCAAAACATGTCCACGCGCCCCGCTGGAGTGTCTAAAAAAAAGTTCAGCCCCTTTAAAACTTTTGGTGCATTAGGCGCCCTGGCAGCCATTACTATCTGCCTGTTTGTACAGCTACCAGGTTTAAGTGTGGAAGGTACCAGGATGTTTGGTATCTTCCTAGCCGCCATTTTGCTGTGGGTTAGTGAGGCTGTGCCGCTAGCTGGTACCGCAGTGCTAGTGATCTTCTTAGAAGTGCTATTCATTTCTGATCACGCCTTACTAGAGGTAGCTAAAGGCGCCCCAGCCTACACCAAGTTCTTTGGGGCGCTGGCTAACCCGGTAATTATTTTGTTCCTGGGTGGCTTTATGGTGGCCGACGGCGCCGCCAAGTACAAGCTCGACCGCGCTTTGTCAGCGGTGCTACTAAAACCTTTTATTGGTAAGCCACGCCTGACTGTGCTAGGCGTCATGTTAATTACTGCCATCATGAGCATGTTCATGTCGAACACGGCCACCACCGCCACCATGTTTGCGGTGATGATGCCGGTAATCATGGCTTTGCCTGAGGGCAAGGCTCGCACTGGTATTGCATTGTCAATTCCGGTGGCCGCAAATGTGGGTGGTATGGGTACCCCTGTGGGCACACCCCCTAACGCGATTGCCTTGGGCGCACTGGAAAACGCAGGCGTTAACGTCACCTTCTTACAGTGGATGCTGGCGGCAGTGCCGTTGATGTTGGTGCTGCTGGCATTGTCTTGGGCTTTTATTGCCTGGCGCTACATTCCTACTGACGCAAAGTTCAATATTGACACAAGTGCCCGTTTTGAAAAGTCACGTAACGCCATCATTTTCTACTGCGTGGCTGGGCTGACTATCTTGCTGTGGATGACTGAGTCCCTGCACCACATTTCTTCAAACATTGTTGGTTTCTTACCGGTAGTAGTACTGCTGATGACCAAGGTGATGAGCGGCGATGACTTGCGGGCTTTGGACTGGCCAGTGCTGTGGCTGGTGGCCGGTGGTATCGCACTGGGCTCTGGGGTTAGTGCCACGGGTCTAGATAAGTGGATGCTGGGTTCAATCGACTGGACTTCCATCCCTGGCCTGCTGCTGATTTTGGTTTTGGCCCTGGTGGGTTGGGTTACCTCTAACGTAATTTCCCACTCGGCTTCAGCTAACCTGCTAGTTCCTATGGGTATGGGCTTGGCTGTGTCGGTTTCTAGTGGAGCTGCTGAAATTGCCATCGTGATTGCCCTGGGTTGCTCGCTGGGTATGTGCCTACCTATCTCGACGCCGCCTAACGCCATCGCTTACTCCACGGGCACCACCCCCACCCGCGAAATGGCTATTGTGGGTGTAATCGTTGGTCTGATTGGCATTGTGCTGCTGGCTTTTGCTGCTCCGCTAACCTGGGGCGCCATTGGGATCAAATAGATCATGGCTGCAGATACTGTAACTATTTTGGTGTTTGGCGATAACTCTCATGGTATCGCCCAGCCACTGAAAGTAGAGCTGGCTAAGGCTTTCCCGAAATTACATGTAGACCCAGTTCTTAGTATTGAGCAGATAGATGACTACTGTGCAGGCTTAACTGAGCTTGATCATGTAGCTATCGCGATCGCCACCAGCGAGGTAGCAAATATCGATGCCTTAATTTCTAAGGCACGCACCCACCAGCACCTAAGCCAAACTCAGTGGCTAGTGATAAGTGACGCTAAGACCCACCGCGACCTTACCCAGGCCACCAAGGACGGCATCTTGTCAGCTATTATTAGCGCGCCTTGGACCCTGCCGCTGCTGGCTGGGCAGGTGTACTCAACGATGCTGCGTTACCTTAATGGTTACAGCCATAAACGCATTCGTGAACTGATTGGCAGGCCTCCAGATTTTGCGGTGCAAGGCCCATTATTAAAGGGACTAAGCACTGATGAACGCGAAGTCGTGATGAAGTTTCTCGAAGGTGTGGAGCGAGTACTGGGCCGGCGTCCACGCATCCAGGTGCCTCCCGGTACGCATCTGCTTACCGAAGGTAAACCGGTTGCGGCTGTGAACCTAGTGCTTGAAGGTAAAGTTTCGCTTTACCGCGACGCGCGTCACGGTGAAGTACTAGCTCACTTGGCTTCATCAGGGCCAATTATTGGTCTGGTATCGCTAGCACGTGGGGAGAACGCGTTTTTTAGTGCGGTTACTACCGTAAACACTACTTTGGTACGGCTAACTACCGAGCAGCTACAGATAGTTATTTCTAATGATCCTTCTATTGGTTCAGCCTTAACTGCGCTAGCTATTGGTTCACTGACGCGCCGCCTAATGCGGGCAGAAGAACTACATGTAGAAAATGTTACGTTAGCCGAGGATCTCGAAGCCCAAAAGCAGGCTTTGGCCCGCACTAATGAGGATCTGCGCCAAACCCGCGCTGAACTAGTGGAGCAGGCCAGGTTTGCAATGCTGGGGGAGTTGAGTGCAGGTATCGCCCATGAGCTCAACAATCCAGTCACGGCCTTGCTACGCGCTGCCGGTCATCTAGCTCAGGACGTAGATAAGGTACTTAGCTGCGCTAATCCTGAGATAGCCCGCAGCGGTATGCATCAAGGCATGCATAGCCAGACACTGTCTACTGCTATTGAGCGTCAGCTGACTCGCGAGCTATTGCCTTTAGTGGGGGATAGGAACCTGACGCGTACCCTAGTAAGCGCTGGGGTTAGAGACCAAACCCAAGTGCGTGAGCTCATAAGTCAAGCCGGAGCAGTCGAGGCTTTTCAAAATGGGGCCAGGCTGGGACAAAGCCTGCGCTCAGTGCTGGCAGCTGGCGAGCGCGTAACTGAACTGACCCAGTCACTTAAAGGCTATGCCCGCCCTGACGCTCAAGAAGGTAGGCCTGTAGACTTACGCGCCAACATCGACGACGTCTTACGCCTTACCGCCCATCGCTTACGTAACGTTGAAGTTGAGCGCAACTATGAGGACGTGCCCGAGGTACTAGGTTTCCCAGCCAAGCTATCGCAGGTATGGACCAATCTAATTGTTAATGCGGCTGAAGCTATAGATGACGAAGCTGAAGATCTAACCGCTGGGCAGCTGCCTGCTCGCGGAGAAAACAAAGCTCATATCACCATTACCATCAGCAATGATTCCCAAGGGGTTCATGTGACCATTGAAGATAATGGCCCAGGTATTGAACCCCATATGCTAGAAAAAATCATGGAGCCACACTTCACCACTAAAGCTGGGCGCGTACGCTTTGGCTTAGGCATGGGGATGTCTATCGTGCGCTCCATCATCGCTGATCACGGTGGACATTTCTCAATCGATTCCCACCCCGGGTGCACTCGTATGCATGTACTGTTGCCACTAGCAGGGGCGGACAACCTATTCATAGCTCCCTTGCCAACCCCATCACCACAGGAGGAATTATGACTGTGACTATTTTATTGCTCGAAGATGAGGCTGATGTACGTACTGCTTTAGAGCGCGACCTTGAGCCTTTCTGGGGCAAGATTCGCTATGAGGTAGCCCAAGATGTGCCCGATGCCTGGGCAGCTATAGATGACATCCTCTCTGACGGCGATGAACTAGCTCTAGTTCTCTCCGACCACCGCCTACCGGGCGAATCCGGGGTGGACTTCCTAGTGGAGCTGACTCATGACGAGCGTTTTAGCTCCACCCGCACCGTGTTAGTAACTGGTCAAGCCGATCAGGATGACACCATCAAAGCAGTTAATGAAGCTAGCTTAGACTACTACATTGCTAAGCCTTGGGATCCCCAGAAGCTAGTAGCAGTAGTGCGTGAGCAGCTAACTAACTATGTGCTTGAAAGTGGCATCAACCCATTACCCTACCTACCCGTACTTGATGGGGTTCGGGTAATGGAAGCTATCCGCTAAGTAGCTTGCAGCTGCTTGGTGAGGCTAGCGGATAGCTTGCCTCACCAAGCAGTAACTTGGCGCGTAGAAAAACTTTGACGGTATTGATTTAGGGCCGCCAGAAAATCCCCCAGCACAGCTTCCACTTCTACTGGCTGGGTGTGCCCAGGAACCGAAATTAAGGTAACCAGTCCACCACAGATGAACCACAGCAGTTTCGTCTGAGATTGATCCAGTTCCCCGATTTGCTCAACAGCAATCTCTTGTAGCTTTCCTACAAGTTGACTTGTTAACTCTCTTGCGAAAATAGGATCCTCCAGTAGGGGAGCCAGTCGAGTAAAACTATCATCAGTAAAGCGCACCGCAAACTCACGCGGCTGCATAAAGAACTTATTTAGGTAGTCCATAGCTTCAACCAGCTTGGCTACTTGAGTAGAAAGATATGCACCACGCAGCTGGGCCAGATCTCGATAATGCAGATAGAAGGTGGCCTTATTGATACCAGCCTCACGGGCTAGGGAAGTGACAGAGATTTGATTAGCGTGCTTGGGATCTTCTAGGGCATGACTATAAGCCTGAAGAATCGCAGCCTCAGCGCGTAGCCAACGTTGGTCTTGCTTGTCTACCATGTACCTAAAATACTGCAATTACGCCTATTAGACACCCGTATCATAGATAAATAGATGCTAATTGACGACTGTCGTAGAGAAGATAGACAGTAGATAACTAAGCAACTGTTGTCGAATAAGTAAAGAAGCATAGAACGACAGTTGTCTAACAAAACATTAAGAATAATTATGCACCGCCCGGCGGAACCCTAACGAATGCATAAATATGCAATAAATTTATCGGAAAACTTCCTGAATATTTATTCAACATTGAAGTGAAGAAGTGGGGCGCATACTTATGCAGTCATGTTTTGCCAAGCATTTCACCATTTCTAGCCGCTTCCTATCCACACTGCATGAGCGTGTTATATCCACAAATGACTTTGTTGGAGATCTATAGGGGAGTGGGCTATGTGTGCTTCGCATAGCTTGCCCAGTCTTGGCCACATGAGCCCTCCATCTTAGGAAGCGAACCCTATCTGGTAGAGGACCAAGTTGAAGCTGGCTTATAGATGAGGCTTCACAGGGTTAAGGTGTCATCTAAGCGCACTATGGCTAGTTTTTGAAGCGAGGTGGCACAGATTCGGTTGGCACTTATGGTACTTAGTGGGCATCAGCCCAGGGGAGAGGTACAAAACCGCGCTTAGGATGCTTCTGAGCGAAGCTTAACCATCAATTTTGCGAGTTTTCGCCCCGCTGCAGCCCGGCAACTTGGCAGAGGAGTGGTGTGGGAGGTAAAAATTAGGAATTTTTGGGAAAAATTTGTTGGAAGCTTGGCCGGGAAACTATCCCGGCGAGGGGTTAACCTTATGTCATTTTATATTGATTTGCCATTCCGCCTGCAACTATTGCAGCAAAACGGGCGCCAACATTTACAGCTGACGCCCGCAAAATTTTGCAGAAACTAAATTCTTGCCTTCACTGAAAACGGTTTCAGTCGATTTTCAGTAAGGACGGAAGGGTGGTCTTAGAACTGGTCCAGTCGGGGGATGTTACGCATGTTTGAGGTAGCCATTGCTATGGCCTCACCTGCGCCACCGTTCAAAACCACCTTGCTCATAGCGGTAGCAAACCCAATCATCTGCTCGCCCTTGATCTCAGGGGGTAGCGATAGCGCGTTGGGGTCGGTGATTACTTCTACCAAGGAGGGGCCATTGTGAGCAAAGGCTTGGCTGAAAGCGTCACGTAGATCCTTAGGATCATCTACGCGCTGAGCATGGAAGCCAGCAGCTTCAGCGATCTTGGCGTAGTTAACGTCGTGTACGTTAGTACCAAAATCAGGTAGACCATTTACTAGCATCTCTAGTTTGACCATGCCCAGGGTGGAGTTGTTAAACACCACCACATTGATGGGTAGATCGTACATACGGGCAGTTACTAGTTCACCTAGCAGCATGGATAGGCCGCCGTCGCCAGAAACCGAAATTACCTGGCGACCAGGGTAGGCTACCTGGGCACCAATAGCATGGGGCAAAGCGTTAGCCATAGATCCATGCAGGAAAGAACCAATTAGGCGGCGCGTGCCCAGGGGATCGATGTAGCGGGCAGTCCACACATTGCACATACCGGTGTCGGCAGTGAAAACAGCATCCTTAGCGGCCACTTCATTAAGTACGTGAGCAGCATACTCGGGGTGAATCGGCTTTAGCTTCTCGGCGTTACGAGTGTATGAACCCACCGGGGCGTTCATAAGCTTGGCGTGCTTCTTAAGCTTGCCCTTCAGGAAAGAATCAGAGCGGTCGCCATTTAGCTTAGGTAGCAGCTGCTTAATCAGTTCCTTGATATCAGAGTGGATAGCCAGGGAAACATCCGTGCGGCGCCCTAGCTTTTCGGCGTGGCTGTCAACCTGCACCGTGCACTTACCGGGTAGGAACTGGTTGTAGGGGAAGTCAGTGCCCAGCATTAGCAGCACATCGGCGTCGACCATACCTTCAGCTGCAGCGCCGTAACCAAGCAGACCAGTCATACCCACATCGAAGGGGTTGTCATACTGGATGAAGTCTTTACCGCGTAGGGTGTGACCAACGGGAGCCTTAAGCTTGTCTGCCAGAGCGATTACCTCATCGTGAGCATCTTCAACGCCGGCACCTGCAAAGATAGCTACCTTCTTAGAGCGGTTCAGTCGCTCAGCTAGCTCGCGCACATCCTCACTGTTAGGAGCAATCACGCTGGAGCGTGCGGGCACATACTTAGGGGCATGACCGGTAGCTTTTTGATCTGAAATGTCTCCAGGCAGGGTGATAACACTGACGCCCTTTAACTCAACTGCGTGACGGATCGCGGCGTTAACTACGCGCGGGCACTGCGCAGCAGTAGAAACCATCTCATTGTAAACAGAGCACTCGTTAAATAGGCGGTCAGGATGGGTTTCTTGGAAATAGGTCTGACCAATCTGCACGGTGGGGATATGCGAGGCGATAGCCAGCACCGGGGCACCTGAACGCTGGGCGTCATAAAGGCCATTAATTAGGTGCAGGTTGCCCGGCCCACAAGAACCAGCGCACACTGCCAGCTTGCCGGTCAGCTGGGCTTCGGCAGCGGCCGCAAAGGCTGCGCCTTCTTCGTGACGTACGTGGATCCAGTCAATGCCCCCCTTAGCGCTACCGCCAGACTTACGTACGGCGTCAACAATGGGGTTTAGAGAGTCTCCAACAATCCCATAAATGTGGCTTACGCCAGCATCAATTAGCTGCTGTACTAACTGCTGAGCGACGTTCATACAAGCTCCTTAAAACTAAGCGTGCCTCCAGCTAAACCTGGAAGATGCCAACTGTTAGGTTTTTAAAACCTAGTAATCCACCATACCTCCCCATGGGTCAAAAGTCCCTAGTTTTGTGTGCAAAGAGACGCGGTAGGTTAGCACTGCTACCGTTTTGAGATAATAGGGGCGTGTTGGAACAGCTTATTGCCGCGCCACCGCTCCTGCCGGTAGCCGAGAGTTTAGAGGCCCTAACCGCCTTGGCCACACCGGGTAACTGTGCACTCATTACAGCTCCTGCCGGTAGTGGCAAAACCACCTTGCTATCGCCAGCCATTGCAGTGGCTCTAGGCGGGCTAGAAAACCGTCGGGTGCTAGTCACTCAGCCACGGCGCGTGGCCGTACGCGCTGCAGCCCGGCGCATTGCCTCACTGCTAGGCCAAGAAGTAGGCCAAGAAGTGGGTTATAGCGTGCGCGGCGATAGGCGCGTAAGTGAGGCTACCCGCATCGAAATGCTAACTCCCGGGGTACTGCTGCGGCGCCTACAAAACGATCCTGAGCTACCAGGGGTGGGAGCGGTAGTGCTAGATGAATTCCATGAACGCGATCTAGACACTGATCTGGCTTTAGCCTTCTGCTTGGATGTACGCGCCAGCCTACGTGAAGACCTATTTTTAGCCATCACCTCGGCCACATTAGACGCCAATCCGGTAGCTGAGCTACTTAACAAAGCTACCGACAGTACCTGTATAACTACCGAAATTCCCACCCCCATACACCCTCTAGACATTGTCTATAAACCAACGTCGCAAGCTGCTTTAACACCTAATAGCCAGGGCCGCATGGGGGTTAACCCTAAGTTCTTAGCGCACTGCAGCCAGGTAGTAGCCGCTGAAGCGAGCCAAACAAATGACGACATACTGGTGTTTTTGCCCGGGGTAGGCGAGATAGAGCGAGTCCGTCAGCTTTTAAGCCCCCAAGTGGGCGACGACGTCGAGATTTTAAGCCTGCACGGACAGCTAAGCGGGCCAGAACAAGACCGAATTTTTAGCCCCAGTGCTAAGCAAAGAATCATCCTAGCCACCGCCATCGCCGAGTCTTCTTTGACTGTGCCCAGGGTACGCACCGTGGTGGATGCGGCGCTAGCACGCGAACCTCGTCTAGATGTACGTCGCGGTATCGGCCAACTAGTTACTCTGCCGGCCTCGCGTGCTCGCCTAGCTCAAAGGGCTGGCCGCGCCGCCCGCCTAGGACCAGGCAGGGCCATTAGACTCATGGATAAAGTCGATTACGCGCGGCGCCCAGCTCACTCCCAGCCCCAAATCGCCACTTCACAGCTAACCAATATGCGTTTGCAGGCCGCCGTGTGGGGCGCGAAAAACCCCACAGACCTGTATCTGCTAGACCCGCCACCCAGCGGCGCATGGAGCCAGGCTGGTCAGCAGCTGCGTGCTTTAGGGGCTATTAATGACGACGGCGCCGCAACCAAGGTGGGCCGTAAGCTAGCCAAATTACCGTTAGAACCAGCCCTGGCTAGAGCGCTATGGCAAGGCAGCGCCCTGATGGGGATTAGGGACGCGGCCCAGTGCGTGGCCACACTAGCCCAGGACCTGCGTGTGAGCGACGCAGACCTAGCCCGCCTAGCCAATAAAATCCTTTTCCAAGGAGCCCCCCAAGGCAGCAGCGCCTATCAAAGCAGTGAAGCCGGCCAGATTCGCCGTGAAGCTAAACGCTTAGAAGCCATCGCTAAAACCGAGTTTGGTAACCAAGCCCCAGAAAAAATCCTGGAAAAACGCAGCTTTCAAGATTGTTTGGCACTAATTAGCGCCCTAGCCTACCCGCAACTATTGGCTTGCAAGCGCCCCGATTCTGATACCTACCTGCTGGCTAATGGGGTAGGGGCGCAGCTAGAGAGCCACAGTCCACTAATTGGGCAGCAGTGGCTAGCGGTGAGCGGTATTGACCGCGCCCCCACCTCCCGTCAGGCACGCATACTTGCGGCTGTGCCCATCAGTGAGGACGAGGCCTTAGCTGCTGGGCAGGCGCTAGTTAACGAACGCTACCAAATCATCATTGAAAACGGACGGGTAAGCGGCATTAAGCAGCAGCGTTTAGGTCAGATTGTGCTGCGTACTAGCGCCACTAATCCCAGCCCAGAACAAGCCCTTGAGGCAGTAAAGCAATATTTACATAAGCAGGGCCTGCAAGTATTAAACTGGTCTAAAGAAGCCATCAACCTGCGCCAACGTATGGGGGCTTTGCATCTGGGCTTGGGTTCACCTTGGCCTGATGTAAGTGAACAGGCGCTTTTAGCTAGTCAAGATAGTTGGCTGGCACCCTATGGCCAGTTGCTTACACAGCACAACATAAGCCAAATATCGATGCTGGAAGTAATGCAATCCATGCTGCCTTGGCCCCAAGCTGCTCAATTAGATGAGCTGGCTCCGGCAAATATGCTGATCCCCAGTGGGGTGTCTAAAGCTATTGATTGGTCTAGTGGCCGCCCGGTATTAACTTTGCGGGTGCAACAAGCCTTTGGCTGGACTAGTAGCCCACGCCTAATTGGGGGAGCAGTAGCGCTTTTACTTCATTTAACTGATCCAGCTGGCCGGCCGGTAGCTATAACCGATGATCTAGCCTCGTTTTGGGCTGGGCCCTATCAACAGGTGCGTTCCCAGCTACGCGGGCGCTACACCAAACACCCGTGGCCGCAGGATCCTTTAAACGCCACGCCTACCAACCGGGCCAAGCCACGTAAGTAAACTAGAGGTTATGACAGCTAAGCAGAGTTGGACGTTAGTGTTCCTGGGCGCAGCTATGGGGGCGGCTAGCCGAGTGGGTTTAGGCTCGCTCTGGCAGGGGAGCGCTATTCCTTGGGCTTATGTATTAATTAATCTTTGGGGTGCTTTCGCCTTAGCTGTGCTTTATGGTGCTTTAGCGGGCGATGGGGGACAAGTTTTAGCTGCTAAGCATCAGCAGGCACTACGCCTGAGTGTAGGCACCGGTTTTATGGGTGGTTTTACTACCTATTCCTCATTTATGCTTCAAGCTTTCAAACTGCCTGCGCATTTAGCATTTAGCTACGCCCTGGGCTCGCTGGTGACCGGCTTAATGGTGGCAGTTGTGGGCTATAGGCTTGGACGCACCCTGCGCTGGCGTTACGCGGCAGCCCTAGTTAGCGCCACAGTTTTACTGGTTGGGATAATGAGTCTACCTAAAATATCCGCGCTGTTAGGCCTGGCAATTGTGGGCGCAGCTGGTCTTGGAGCCCTGGGCCGTTGGCAACTGGGGGCCTGGGTTAACAGCAAAATACACGCCCCCATAACCCTAGGCACGGCAACAGTTAACCTGGTGGCCTGCGCCCTGATGGGGGCAGTAAGTGGAGCCAGCGCCAGCGCTAACTGGCCTTGGCTAGCGGTTATTACCACGGGTTTTTTGGGCGGGCTATCTACTTTTTCAACAGCCAGTGTGGAAGGTGGCGACCTGGTGCTAGCAGGCAAAACTCGCTGGGCACTAACTCACCAGGCAGGTATGGCGCTAAGCTGTTTTGCCGCTCTGGCTTTAGCCTACACCCTGACAAACTAGACTTGAGCTAAACCTCCACGCCACCGAAAGAATCTTCATGCCCGACATCAAGCTAGTTATCAGCGATCTAGACGGCACCTTGCTAGATGGTAAAAGCCAATTTCCGCCCGAGTTTTGGCCGCTGCTAGAGCAAATGCGTCAACGTGGAGTGCTATTTGCGCCCGCCTCAGGACGCCAATACGCCAACCTGTTAGGCCATTTTGGTCCCAGTAAAGACATGCCTTTTATCGCCGAAAACGGCGCTTATGTGGTACAAAATGAGCAGACCATTTCTCTTACCGAATTAAACCCAAATACGGTACGAGCTACTTTAGATGCATTAGAAAATGTCGATAGTGATTTTGGTTTAGTGTTTTGTGGAGCCAAAATGGCCTACTGCTCACGCACCGACGAGCCTTTCTTAGAACAGGTACGTAAATACTATGCGGCTTTGGAAATAGTTGATGATCTGCGTAGCGTAGACGCCCCGCTGATTAAGGTGGCCGGCTACGACTTCGACGATGCCGAAGCTAACCTGGGCCCAGCTTTAAAACCACTGCGCGCCCATGACCAGGTGGTTATTAGTGGCAAAAACTGGGTCGACGTTATGGACTCGCGTGTCAATAAGGGATTGGCGGTGCGCGCCCTGCAAAAAGCGCTAGGTATTAGCCCCCAGCAGACCGCAGTATTTGGTGATTTCTTAAATGACCTGGAAATGATGAGCGAGGCAACCTACTCTTACGCCGTCGCCAACGCCGACCCCCGCGTTAAAGCCGCTGCCAACTACCAGGCCCCAGCCAACACCGAACACGGGGTAATTACCGTAATCAAACAGCTGCTGGGTCTCTAAACTTAAGAGTGCCGCCAGCGGCGGCAAGCTACTTAAATCAATGAGTGTGGCCGGCACGTTTACGCACCGGCCACACTACTTACATCTAGCGGTTGCTATGACCAATTAAAGCCTCAAGCTGGCGCCGCTCTTTCTTGGTGGGCCGCCCAGTGCCACGATCACGCACAATTGCTGCTGGAGCCTCCAAAGGGGAAGGACGTGCCGGGGTATGGTCGATATAGCATTCCCGAGCCACCGGGGCACTTACCCGCTTAGCGATAAGTCGCCTCACTTCAAGTAAACGGTCAAAACCCTCCACCCGGTAACGCACCGTATCGCCGACTTTAAGGGCCGTAGCCGCTTTAACCGGCTCACCATTAATGCGCACATGCCCGGCCCGGCAGGCAGCTGTAGCGGCGGAGCGCGACTTAATCTGTCGTACGCTCCACAGCCACACATCTATACGCACACTGGCTACCTGTGCGCGCTGAGCTACCTCTTGCGGATTTTGAACACTAGCCATAACCAGATTCTAGCGTCGCCTAGACCGCGAGCGCTTTTTAGTGCCGCCCAGGGCTGAGCCTAGGTGGCTGCGCAGCATGTATAGCGCTAGCCAGCCTACGATGGTTAGCACTACGCCGGCGATGAGTAGGGTTTTGGGGTTTTGTTGTTTGATGATTTTGGTTAGGTTGCTGGTGGAGGTGGTGCCGTCGTCGCTGCAGTTGGTGAGGACTTTGGATAGGTAGTTTTTGTCTGCTTTGGGTAGGCCCATGTGGTAGGCGGAGGCGACGGAGACGAAGCGGCGGGCGTAGTTGCAGCTGTAGTTGCTGTTTTCGGGCCACCAGCTGCGTGAGTTTGAGGGGTTCCAGGTGCCTTTGGCGGAGTCGCCGCTGGGGCAGGTGGCTGGGCCGCAGGCGCCTTTGGCTTGGTTGGAGCTGCCGTCTACGGCTAGTAGGTTGAGTGGGTCGTTGGCGATTTGTTGGCGTTTGGAGGCGCTCCATTTCCAGCCGCCGTGAGCCCATACGTAGGCTAGGGGGAGTACGTGGTCGATTTGGACTGCGTCTGAGGTTTCGGTGCCGCGTTTGTAGCTGATGGTTTTAGCGGTGTAGGGGTCGTCTAGGACTCCGGACCAGACGGTGGCGTTGCGGCATGAGCTGGTTCCTTGGCCTTTGCCTTTGGCGCGTCCTTGGATGCCGGGGGCGCGTGAGTAGTCTGCTTGTTTTAGGTCTCGGCCGAGGATGTCGTTACGGGTGTCGCAGCCGTTGGAGTCGACGTCGGCCCAGGCTGGTCCGAATAGGCCGATGCGTCCGCCTTGTCCATGCCAGGATTTGGGTGCGGGGGCGTCGTTGGGTAGTTGCGCTAGGGCTTGGCGGGCTTGGGAGGCGCTAAGTACGCGTGAGTCGCTCATCCAGTTGGAGTCGATGGCGGGGGCGTCGTTAGCGGCGCCAACTGGGGTTGCTAGGGATGCGGTTAGGGCCAGTGCCAAGGCGGCGGGTAGGGCGGTGCGGAGCCTGAACATGAGTTCTATTGTGCCCTAAATTAGCGTGTAATACACATAAATTTATGTACATATGTTCTAATTCTTCATAGAACATATGTACTATCTGTTTCTATAGGGAGTTAGTGTTACGCAAGTGAAAATTGAGTCGAACCTGCGTACATGATTGGGAGTATATAACTTATACTATCATTTTCATAGATCTCCACCTAGGTTTTGTCCTTGAGGTGGTGACACTTGCATAATTGGATAGACCGCGCAGTCCCACAGGGAGTAGGTAAATGTCTAGCTCAAATCTGACCCGCGTAGAGGCAAGCCAACGCGCCCAGGCAGTAGAGGTACTAAGCGAGCTAATCGAGATTGACGTTACGGGGGCGCCAAGTAAAGACACGCATTTCCCGGTTGACGCCACGCTAGAGCTAGCAGTTAAGGATGCTGGTACTAAGCTGTGGATTGATTTCCTAGGCGGCCAAGTTGACCAGGTCAGCGTTGATGGGGTCGTAGTTGACTTTACCTATGATGGCAGCCGTATCTGGCTAGGCCAGCTAAGCGTGGGGGAGCACCAGGTTAGGGTGTGTGCTCAGGGCAGGTTCTCTAACACTGGTCAGGGCCTGCACCGTTTTAAGGACCCGGTAGATGGAGCCACCTACCTGTACACCCACTTTGAGCCTTCTGATGCGCGTCGCGCCTGGCCGTGTATGGATCAGCCTGACCTTAAAACTGTTTTCACCCTAGTGGTTAAAGCGCCCCTAGCTTGGACTGTGCTGGCTAATGGCCTGCCGGTGCAGACCCGCGAAAATGATGACTACAAGCTGATTCGTTTTAGCCCCACTAAGCCGCTGTCAACCTATCTAAGCGCTTTGGCGGCTGGCCCTTATCACCGTGTTTGTGACACTTGGACTTCGCGCCTGCACGATGAGCAGGGCGCGCCTCTTGAGGCAGATGCTCGCCCCTTAACTGTGCCGCTGTCGTGGGCTTGCCGGGCTAGCCTGGCTAAGCACCTAGATGCTGATGAACTGCTACAGATCACTAAGCAGGGCCTAGATTACTTTGATGCCACATACGACTTTGCCTATCCCTGGGGCTCGTATGACTGTGTGCTGGTGCCTGAGTACAACATTGGCGCCATGGAAAACCCTGGTTGCGTTACTTTCTCTGAGGACGCCTACCTATTCCAGGGGGAGGCCACTGCTGACCGTCACGCCTCACGCGCTAATACTATGCTGCACGAAATGAGCCATATGTGGTTTGGTGACCTGGTTACCCCGCGCTGGTGGGAGGACACTTGGCTTAAAGAATCTTTCGCGGATCATCAGGGCACTGAGGCTGCCGCGCTGGCCACCAAATACACGGACCAGTGGGTGGCTTTTGCTTCCCGCCGTAAAGCTTGGGCCTATAACGAAGATCAGCGCGTGGACACCACTCACCCCATTGAGGCCCGCGTTGACGACGTCGAAGCTGCCCGCCAAACCTTTGACGGCATCACCTACGCTAAAGGTGCCTCAGTGCTTAAGCAGCTGGTGGCTTATGTGGGCCACGAGCGTTTTGTGCAGGCTGCACGTATCTGGTTTAAGCGCTATGCCTTCTCTAACGCTGACCTAACCCAGTTCTTGCAGGTACTTAGCGAGGCTTCAGGTCAGGACATGAGCGCTTGGGAAGCGGCCTGGCTGCGCACTGCCGGCCCTTCCATCATCACTGATGAAATTGAAATTGAAGATGGCCGCATCAGCCGTCTAACCGTAAGCCAGCACAGCGTTGACCTAGCTACCGGGCAGCAAATTTTACGCCCCCACACCCTAAACGTGGGCCTGTACTACCTACGTAACGGCAAGCTAGAGCGCGAACACCTGCTGCCGCTGACCCTAACTGGCTCCAGTACGCAGCTAGATGAAGCTGTGGGGCTGGCGGCCCCGCAAATGGTGCTAGTTAATGACGAAGACTTAACCTACGCGGTGGTGCGCCCCGACGCGCTTTCGCTAGAAACCGCCTCTACGCACCTGGCACGTCTAGGCGACCCGCTGGCGCGGGCCCTGTGGTGGTCCATGCTCTACAACCTGGCCCGTGACGGGCTGCTTAGCGCTAAGCGCTTCATTGAAATCGCGCTAGCCCAAGCCGATGACAAGACTGAGCTGGCCACGCTCACTAACCTGTTCAGCCAAGCCCAAACCCTGGCCTTGTATTACAGCGCCAACAGTCAGGCAGATGTGCAGCTATTGGCGCAAGGGCTAACCAGCCGACTGGACCAGGCTCGCCCAGGCAGCCCAGTCCAAACTGTACTGGCGAAGGCTTATGTAAGTGTGCTGGGTCAGTTGGGCACCAGCGATAAGGAAGTGACCGCTCAGGGCGCTAAGCAGCTGCAACAGCTATTTGATGGCCACTTTACTGACCTAGAGATCAGCACTGAACTGCGTTGGCGCACCCTAATTTCGCTGGCTCGCCTTGACGCAGTTAGTGACATTGACCTGGCAGTGCAGCTAGCCCGCGAAAACACGGCCACCACCATCACCTACCATCTGCAAGCAGCTAAGTCGCGCCCCAATGCGGTTGCTAAGCGTGAAGTGTTCACCCGTCTGCTAGGCGAAGACACTCTCTCTAACGATCATATTGATGCTTTGGTGGGGGCATTTAATGTGCCCAGCCATCGCCAGCTAACGCTACCGTTCGCGCCTGAGTACTTTGCCGCCCTAGAACAGATTTGGGCTAGCCGCAGCCAAGAAATCGCTTCACGTCTAGTCAACGGGCTCTACCCCCACGCTGGCGGCGAGGCTGAGCTGGCACTAAGCCAAGCCTGGCTAGATGAGCACCCGCAAGCCCCGGCGGCTTTACGTCGCCTAGTGCTTAAAGCCCACGACGACCTGGCGCGTGCGGTGCGCGCCCGTCACTAAACGTGGATTCGCCGCAGATGCTGCCCCCGCAACCACCGGTTGCGGGGCGCCAGGGGGCGAGCGCCGATCCGTGGCGGATATGGACTATTCCTAATGCACTTTCGGCGCTGCGACTAGCGTTCATCCCGGTGTTTGCGCTTAGTATTTGGCAGGGCCATATGCTTAGTGCCGCGATAATTTTGGTGCTGGCTTCGGTAACTGATTTTCTTGACGGTGTGATTGCCAGGGCCTTCAATCAGCGTTCTCGTCTGGGTAGGCTTTTAGACCCAGCTGCGGACCGGCTTTACATCGCTACGGCGTTGATTATGTTGGCTGTGGTGGGGGCTTTGCCGTGGCTGGTGGTGGTTTTGCTGCTGGCACGTGACGTTATTTTGGCGGTGCATGTACCAATTTTTGCGCATTACGGGTATGCTCCTATTTCCGTTAACGCGGCCGGCAAAGTGGGAGCTTTCATGCTGATGAGCGCTTTTCCTTTGCTGTTAGTAAGATTTGCGTGGGTCAGTACTAGCATTTGGGCGCAAATAACGTACAGTGCTGGTGTGGCCACCCTGATTTGGGGGGCAGGCCTGTACTTCTGGTCTGCTTTCATTTATCTCAAACAGATAACACGGGTGCTCTCAGAAGCGGTAAAATAGTCCTAATTGCGCCGCTCCGCATGGCTTTAGGTAGGGAGGAACCAATGACCGATACACCCTTTGAGCGTGACTTAAACTCAACCCAGAGTTTTGGGGCCATTGATCTAACTGCAATGCCCACCAATGCTGTCATTGGACTTAGCGTCCAGGATCAAGCGGCTATTGCTGCTTTGCCGGTTGGTACGGCTTTGCTGATTGTGCTGCAAGCTGGGGGAGGGTCGCGTTTCTTGCTCGACACTGACAAGGTCACTGTTGGCCGTCACCCGCGCGCCGATATTTTTCTCGACGACGTTACGGTTTCGCGTAAGCACGCTCAGTTTATTGCCTTACCTGAAGGCGGCTACCAGGTGGTAGACAATGGTTCCCTCAACGGTACCTATGTCAACCGTACCCGTGTTGACCAGGCGGTTTTGGGTGCAGGTGATGAGGTGCAGATCGGTAAGTTCCGTATGGTTTACTACCCTGGCCCGCAGGGTAGCTGATGGTATCTTCAGCGTCGCTTGCCTCAACAGCTGAGGCAACTAAGGTAGGCGCGGTAGCTAAGAGGCATGTGCCTGTTGGAGCTACCGGCGTACCTGCCGATATGGTTAAATGCTGGCCCTACGAGGTAGACCAGGCCCCGGTGCTTAAAATCGGGCAGGTGGTAGATGAGCTAGAGGCGGAGTTTCCGGCTTTAACTGTTTCCAAGGTCCGCTATTTAGAGGATGCCCAGCTTATTTCGCCTTACCGTAAAGGCGGTCCGCAAGGCCACCGCCGCTATTCACGGGCGCATGTAGAGCGTTTGCGTTACATCCTCACCAGGCAGCGTGATGACCTGTGTCATCTGCAGGCAATTGGGCAGACTCTGTCTGAGCTAGATCAAGGCAAAGCTGACGAAAATCCTGCCGTTGGTCCACAACTGGTCACCAACAATGGTGAGCTGGTTGTGAATCTGCCTAATGACCAGCTGCTAAGCGTTAGCCAACTGGCTAAGCGTTTGGGGGTGAGTATCGCGCAAATAGAGCAGGTAGTGGAGGCCAGGATTACGGCCCCTGACGCTAAAGGGCGTTTTGATGCCCGCACTGCTCAAGTGGTGCGTCTAGCTTTGGAGGCAAGTAAACGCGGTATACCGCTGCGTAACCTGCGTTCTGTGAGTATGGCAGCTGACCGTGAAGCTGAACTCATTGGTAACACGGCCCGCTTGCATACCCGTGGCGCAGGGCAAGATAGCTGCGCTTTAGGGCTTGAATTAGCCCAGCTGGTGTCTGCTTTGCACACAACTCTTTTAGAAAAAGCTGTGCTTAGCGACTGCTAACCAGCGCGACACGCAGGCCAAAGCTCAACGTAAGCTTCAGGTTTTATATATGCTTGCTGAGTCGTAACTGTGGGGTTAGCCCCTTACCGATAGAAGAACAGGAGCACTGCATGAACGCAGAAGAAGCCGCATCACCGGTGGCAAACCAGCGTATGCAAGGCTTACTGTTTGGCGATCCACTTCGCTACTTGGATGGCAATACCGGCTACCGTGGCCCTATAGCCTGTCGAGCTGCCGGCATCACCTATCGCCAGCTCGACTACTGGGCCCGCACTGGCCTGGTTGAACCCACAATTCGTGGTGCCAAAGGTTCAGGTAGCCAACGCCTATATTCTTTCCGTGACATCCTGGTACTTAAAGTAGTTAAGCGACTGCTGGACACCGGCGTGTCCTTGCAGCAGATTCGTACCGCCGTCAGCCACCTGCACGATAACGGCATTGAGGACCTAGCTTCCTTAACGCTTATGAGTGACGGTGCTAGGGTCTATGAATGCACTAGTGAAGATGAGGTTATTGACCTGGTGCAGCGTGGCCAAGGCGTGTTTGGGATCGCGGTAGGGCGTGTATGGCGTGAAGTTGAAGGTGAGCTGGCCAAGCTGCCGGTAGATCACGCTAACGACATGATGCATTTTGAAGATGAGCTGGCCCAACGGCGCGCTAAAAAGCGTCAAGCAGTTAGCTAAGAACTGTTAAAAATTTAAACTACCTGGCGGTTGCGTTACACAACTGTCCAGGTAGTTGCTGTTTTGTGACTTTTATAAAACGACGATTCAACCCGAAAAGGGCCTTGTAGCTTTCTAGTGGCCTATATTTCAGGCACAATCGGATATGTGAGCACGACTCTCTTCATCGTCATGGTGGTGGTCATAACGGCCCTCATCTTTGACTTCACTAACGGCTTCCATGATTCTTCTAATGCGATGGCTACTTCAGTGGCCACCGGCGCCTTTACCCCCAAGCGGGCGGTTACCGTAGCAGCGGCGCTAAACATCATCGGCGCTTTCATCTCCACTGAAGTAGCTAAGACTATCTCTCATGGCATGTTTGATGATCGCCTCATCCAGGCAGCCCCAGCCATGGTTTTTGCGGGACTAGCAGGCGCTATTCTGTGGAACCTAGCTACCTGGCTATTTGGGCTACCCTCTTCATCTTCACATGCCCTGTTTGGTGGGTTGATCGGCGCAGTGATTGTCGCTGCCGGCATCCAAGGCGTTAACTGGGGGGTTGTGGTTTCTAAAATCATTTTGCCGGCTGTAGTGGCCCCCTTCGTTGCGGGCACTGCTTCTGCCCTGGCCACCTGGGTTGCCTACAAGATTGTTCCCAGCGATGAAGAAGCCTACACCAACAAGATCTTTAAGATCGCCCAACGTTTTTCGGCTTCTATGGTGGCTTTCTCTCACGGCACATCAGATGGACAAAAGACCATGGGTGTTATCACCCTGGTGCTGGTGGCCGCCGGCTACCAGGAGGCTGGCACTGGCCCGCAGTGGTGGGTAGTAGTTAGCGCCGGCCTGGCTATTGGCTTGGGCACATACTCAGGTGGCTGGCGCATTATGCGCACTATGGGACGCGGCCTGGTGCATGTAGACCCACCTCAAGGCTTTGCCTCCGAGCTATCTAGCGCCGTAGCGATCTTGGCTTCCAGCCACCTGGGATTTGCTCTTTCCACTACCCACATTTGCTCTGGATCAGTGGTAGGTACCGGGGTAGGGCGCGGCGCCAAGGTTGAAACCGCCACCCTACGCAAGATGTTCATCGCTTGGGTAATCACTTTGCCAGCTGCAGCTGTGGTAGGCGGGCTAACCTCTTTCGTGGCCGTAAAAGGCGGAATCCCCGGGCTGTTTGTAGTTATTATCGCCCTGATCTTGTCCTCGCTGATGATCGTGCGTCACGCCAACCAGAACAAGGTTGATTTCGCTAACGTAAACGATGCCAACACCGTGGTTGTAGACAAGTAAGGCTAAGACATGCAAATCGACTGGTTTTCTCTCCTGATTGTCACGGCCACCACCCTGGTTGCTGCCGTATTCATCATGGTTATCATCGCCTTAGCAGCTCGCATGTTGGATCTGATCCACCGCCGTCGCCGCGAAGGACGCGAAGACGGCGTAGCCTTCTACCAGATCGGCGCCGCCTTTTTCCTAATGCTGGCAGGAGCTATCTTCCTGTTTGGCCTTTGGCTGATGATCCCATATTTCCACTGACCAACTACCATCACACGGATTTACTAAGACGTGGCCCCCTAGCTAAGGGGGCCACGTTCTGTATAGGCTAAAACGGTGACTACCTCCGATGAAGACCTCCTGCAAAGCGCTCTAGCTGCACAGCAACGCTCAACAGCTAACGCTGACCCTGACTATCCGCTAGTACACTTGACGGCTCCAGTAGGACGTCTAAACGACCCCAATGGTTTGTTGGTCGATGAAGACACCTACCATGCTTTCTTCCAGTACACCCCTGAGCACCCGCGCCGTCTGGTCTACTGGGGCCACGCCACCAGTAACGACCTGCTGCACTGGACCCACCACGCGCCAGCTATCGTGCCCGACTCTCCCTACGACCGTAACGGCGCCTACTCAGGTGGAGCAATTATTCTCGACGCCGACGAGCTAAGCTGGGTTGACCCTGCCGTTGCCCACACCTACGTTCTGCACTACACCGGTAATCTCAAAGACGCCGTCACCGGTGAACGCGACGCAACTCAGAACGCCGTCGTCTCTGATGACCTAATCAACTTCACCAAGCTAGCCGACAACCCGGTTGTACGCCGTCAACCAGAAGGCTACACCGCCCACTGGCGTGACCCCCAGGTGTGGCGTGACGCCGAGGGCTACCGCATGCTTCTAGGCACCCAACGTAAAAACGAAACCGGCGCCGCCCTGCTTTACCGCAGTGAAGATCTACGCCACTGGCAGCTCGAAGGCGAACTAGAGATCCCAGGTTTCTCTGACACCATTGCCACCGGCTACATGTGGGAATGCCCCAACCTGATGCGCCTGCGTGACGAGGTTGATGGCCAATACTACGACGTGCTCATTATCTGCCCCCAGGGCATGAAGCCAGGCATGGAAGGCTTTGAAAATGTTTTCCCTTGCATCTACCTGGTTGGTCACCTACGCGGCACTCGCCTAGAAGACACCGGCGGTCGCTTTGCTGAAGTTGACCGTGGCTTTGAGTTCTACGCCCCGCAGGTATTTGCTCACCGTCGTGAACAAACCCCAGACGGTAAGGCCCTACTGATGGCTTGGGCCGGAAATGCGGGGGAGGACGAGCAGCCTTCAATCCACTCCGGTAACTGGGTACACACCATGTCTATGGTGCGCGAGCTGAGCCTACGCGGGGGCAAACTAATTCAGCGCCCACTGCCGGTGCTTGAGGATGTGCCCAACCAGCGCTCAACCCAGGCAGAATCAGCTGCTTGGGAAGAATCAGCCACCACCTATGATTCCGCCCTTGAAGGCGAGGCGGCGGATCAGGCATTAGCCAGCGCACTAAACCTAGACCAGACCTGCGCCGCTTTAGCGAATTCGCGTTCTTGGCGTTTGCGTGCAACCGTAAATCTGAGCCAAGAAGTGTTAATTCGTATTGGCGACGAAAACAGCCACGTGGATATTATTTTAGGGCGTAATTACCTTGAAGTAGACCGTTCTACCAGTGCTTACCCCCATGGTGGTCGCCGCCGCATCAGCCTATCTGAGCAGGTCAAGCGCAGCATTGAATTGATCCACGACCGCTCTATTACGGAGCTATTTGTAGATGAGGGCGAGTTAGCATTCACGTTACGTTCTTTCTTACCCGCAACTGCCTGCGGCTTTAGCGTTTTCGTAAAGGAAACTGATGCATTTGGTAACACGGTTCTAACTGATGTTAGCAACCAGGGAGAAAACGCCGTCATTTCAAGCATTACCTATATGAAAAACGATTGACATATAACGTCATATCAGCCAGTATTGAGGGGTTGAGTTTGGTGTACATCACTAAACTCAACCCCTCAGTGTTGAGACCCTATGAAAGGAACGACCAGTGGCGATGGATCACGCCAAGGTAGCCTCTGAGGTATTGGACGCGCTTGGCGGCGCGGGCAATATCAACGCGGCTGCACACTGCGCTACCCGCCTGCGTCTAGTAATTAACGACGACGGCAAAATCAACCAGAAAGCTCTGGACGATAACCCGGCCCTAAAGGGTACCTTCAAGGCCGGTGGTATGTTCCAGATTATCGTAGGCCCCGGTGACGTAGACGTCGTTTACGACCACCTAGTTAAGGATGGGGGAGTACGCGAGGTCTCTAAGGATGAGGCTAAGTCTGAGGCTGAAGCCGGTGGGAACATCTTCTCCCGCTTTATCAAGACTATTGCGGATATCTTCGTGCCCGTACTGCCAGCCCTAATCGCCGGTGGTTTGCTCATGGCGCTAAACAATGTGCTTACCGCCAAGGGCCTAATTTACGAGGGCGAAGGAATCGTTGACCACTTCAAGTGGCTCAAGGATTACGCATCGCTAATCAACATGCTCTCTGCCGCCCCCTTCGCCTTCTTGCCGGTACTGATTGGTTTCTCGGCAGTTAAGCGCTTTGGCGGTAACGTCTACCTGGGTGCCGCTATGGGTGCGGCCATGATCTCTACTTCGCTAACCAGCGCCTATGACCTGAGCCAGGCCCGCATCGACGGCAAGGTACAGTACTGGCACATGTTTGGTCTGGAGGTAGAGCAGGCCGGCTATCAGGCCATGGTTATCCCCGTGCTGGTGGTGGCTTGGATTCTAGCTTGGGTTGAAAAGCGCTTCCACAAGATTTTCAAGGGCACCGCAGACTTCCTGCTCACCCCGCTGCTGACTATCTTGATCGTTGGTTTCCTTACCTTCGTAGTGGTTGGCCCCATTACCCGTGAAATTTCTGACGGTCTAACTGAAGGTATCGTTTGGGTATACGAACACGCCGGCCCGGTTGGTGGTTTCGTCTTCGGTCTGTTCTACTCACCGATCGTGGTTACCGGTCTGCACCAGTCCTTCCCGGCTGTAGAAATCCCGCTTATCTCCGGTGATAACCCCGCTGGTGACTTCATCTTCCCGATCGCCTCTATGGCTAACGTAGCCCAGGGTGCCGCTGCACTGGCCGTTTTCTTCACCACTCGCGACCAGAAGATGAAGGGCATGTCTGGTGCTTCGGCCGCCTCGGCCCTGTTCGGTATCACCGAGCCGGCTATCTTCGGTGTTAACCTGCGTCTGCGCTGGCCCTTCTTCATCGCTATGGGCGCCTCCGCCATTGGTGGCACCCTGGTAGCGCTGTTTGATGTACGCGCCCTGTCACTGGGTGCCGCTGGTTTCGTTGGTTTTGTATCCATCCGCACCAACGACATTGCCATGTACGTGGCTATTGAGGCCATCACCTTCCTGGTTGGCTTCATTGCTGCCTTCTTCTATGGCAAGACCCGTGGCAACCAGGGTGCTGGTGAAACTGTAGATGAAGCTCCGGCTGTGGCCATCCCTGAGGAAGCTGCCACCGACTTCTCCATCGTTTCCCCGCTTAAGGGCGAGGTCGTGCCCCTCAACCAGGTTAAGGACGCCACTTTCGCTAAGGGTATTCTTGGCGACGGCGTAGCTATTGCTCCCGCCGGTGGGGTAGTGGTTTCCCCGATCGACGGCGAAGTTAAGGTAGCTTTCCCCACCGGACACGCTTATGGTCTGGTTTCCGCCTCTGGTGTGGAGATCTTGATCCACATTGGTATGGACACCGTTGAGCTCAACGGTGAGGGCTTCAAGCCGCTAGTTAAGACTGGCGACAAGGTCCGCAAGGGCCAGCCGCTGGTTGAGGTGGACTGGGATCTGCTCAAGTCCAAGGGCTATGAGATCGTCACCCCGGTGGTGGTTTCTAACGGAGCCAAGTTTGCCGGTGTCAACGACAAATCCTCCGGAAAGATTGCCACTGGTGATCCTCTCTACACTGTTGCTCCGGCCGCTGCGCCGGTAGCCTAATCAGCTACTAGCTGGGGGCCCTAACCGATAAGGTTAGGGCCCCCAGTTTTTTTTGGTGTAGCGCTAATTTTTTATTCAGGCTAGCAACGCCAAAGTTTTAAACGGTCCGGCCGCGATAGAGTTTAATTGGTAGCTCGATGATGTCTGCGGGGAACTGGTCGCGTTGAAGATCGAGGCAATCTACCTGTTCAACTAAAAGTTCCACGGCGTGCTGGGCCATCTGGTTGATGGGTTGGATTACAGTGGACAGCCAAGGCATAGCCTGACGCATGGCGAAGGTGCCATCGAAGCCAATCACTTTGAAGTCATCAGGGATCTCAAAACCATGCTGCAGCGCCCACTCGTAGGCGGTGGCCGCACGTAAATCATCGGTAGCAAAAACTGAGTCAACTTCCGGGTGAGTATCTAACTCACGGCGAATAGTTTCTGTCAGCACCCGCTGGGGCGTGTTGAAGCTGACCGTCATTACTAACGGCTCAATCCCGGCCTGCTCTAGCACGTGGCGGTAGCCTTTTTCGCGCAAGTTATGTGGCCCCATCCTGGAGGTTAGTAGGGCAGGGCGGCGCGCCCCACGATCTAGCAGCAGCTGGGTAGCTTGACGGGCGCCGTCGTAGTTATCGCAGCGCACAATCGGAATGCTGGGGTGTAGGTTGCGGTCAATGGAGACCACTGGTAGATCCAGCATCGAGTAGTCGCATACGTTTTCGTTGTGAGCACTGGAGATAATGCCATCTACATGCTGACCTAACAAAAGATCTAAATATTCTTTTTCGCGCTCTGGTTTACCCAGGCTGTTGCACACCAGCATCCGATAATCGCGTTTAGCTAGTGCGTTTTCCACGGCCACCGCCAGCTCGCCAAAAAACGGCATAGCCAAGGTAGGGATTATTAACCCCACGGTTTGGGTGGCTTTACCTCGCAGTGTCCTAGCCGTGTGGTTGGTTAGATACCCCAGCTCAGTGACAGCTTCATCGATTCGCTCTTGCATAGCTCGAGACACGTAGCCGCGCCCATTTAAAGCACGCGAAACAGTGGTGGGAGAGACCCCAGCACGACTAGCTACATCAGCAAGCGTAGGTTTACGTTCGGAGCTAGACATGGCAACCTTCTATGGTTTTTAAATCCGTACCTGCTAAGTGTAGCGCCTAAAAAGCGTTTATGCAGGTCAGAGCCGATTTGATTAGCTGAACGTATAGATTTTTTAGGTGTTGCTTATAAGCCAAACAAGGCCGCAAAACACAAAATGGGCCATCAAAATCACAGAGACACGTACACCTTATGTCAAAATTGGGGGAGTAGTCCTACTAGAAGCAACCCCCGTCAAAAGAACCCGACCAAAAGCTAGGCCTCTATTGTCTCTAGGCTAGGGCGTGGCCGCCGGTATGACATTAGGCTAGCTTCCGGCTCCTGGCGTCAGCGTGCTAATTTGGCCAGGAAATCAAGCATGGCCTGGCTCATTAGAGTATGTCCCAAGGTGGCTGGATGCATTGAATCAATAGCTAGCCGAGCCGGCTCAGTGCTGGTGGCGATAGCGTCGGTTAGACAATCAGTGAAGATTAGATCCAGCTGACTGCAAGCCTGGGCAATCATGGTGTTAACGGCGTTGAAGCGCGAGCCGTTTAGGGTGGGGAAATAGGGGCAGACCACCACGCTAGCGTGGCTATGAGAACGCAAGAATTCCAGATCGGCCCAGATGGCTTTGCGAACCTGGGCGGCGTGACTAGGTAAAAAGGCGGCGTCATTTAAGCCAAGACTGACAAAAATTACCTGGGACTGAAGTCTTACGGCGGCTTTAAGTAGCTCAGTATTGGCTACAGCGGGCGCACGAGTACCGTCAGGAAGCGCCGGGCCGCGCCGGGCGAAGAAACCTAAGCCGTCTATACCTAGATTTATTTCGCGCCAACCCAGCGCTTGGCACAGTAAGCTAGTCCAGCGCTGGGTGGGTTTTTCTATGGCTTGCCAACCGGTAGTTACCGAGTCACCAATGAACAGCGCCGCAGGGAAAGGTTGTGCATTAGGGATTACGACTTGATCCCAGTTTGAATCCATAGCTAAAGCTTACGCAGCAAGCAGCTATTTGCGGCACATTGAGGCACACAGAGCCAGACTAGGGAAGACCTCTTCCAGCGAAAATGACATAATGTACATTATCGGCGTTTACGATAGGGGCGTTATTATCTGCTTATGATCATCCGTAAAGCCACATACGCTGATGCTATCGCTATGAGTCAGATTCGCAATGAAGCTGCGCGCACTGGCATTGCCCTTTGGACTAGCCACCAAATTTTGCCCAGTGACGCTTCCGCTTGGCTAAAGCCGGCGCTAGAACGCGGCACTGCCGTGGTGGCCGTTGATGAGCATGATCAGGTACTTGGCTACGCCACCGCTGAGCAATGGCGCGCCTATGAAGCCTATGAGCACAGCGTAGAAAACTCGATTTATATCCGCGCCTCTGCGCGCGGCCAAGGCTTGGGCAAGCAGCTCCTAGCTGCTCTCCTAGCTGCCAGTAAGGCTGCTGGAGATAAGCTAATGATGGCTTTTATTGAGTCTGGAAACATTGCTTCTGTTGAACTGCATTCACAAGCTGGTTTTAAGCTCGAATGCGTCATCCCACGCGCTGGTACCAAATTTGGCCAAGATTTGGACCTAACCATTATGAGCTACCACCTCTAAGGCCAGAGATCACCTTAGAAAACTAGCTTCAATGACACTGTCTAGTAACTTGTGTGCTCAAGGTTTTGCCAGCTAGTAATGCTACTTAGAACTTGTTTGGTGACTGCGCTACCTAGATAAATGACATAAGGTGCGTAAGCATATCTCGCTTACGCACCTTATGCGTTGTTTTTACAGGGTTTGCAGATAATTAGTAACGTCTAGTCACCCAGGGCGGTGCCAACTTCACGGGCGGCACGGATCCACTCGTGGTTGGTGGGCACATACTTAACCTTGCCGGCCACATCCTTAAGCGGAACCAGCTGAGTGCCGTGACTACGATCTGCCACCGTAACCCCAAAGCGTCCAGCTTCAATAGCAGCTGCGCCGGCGCTACCAAGACGCGTAGCTAGAAGACGGTCAGCTCCACAGGGCACGCCGCCGCGCTGCACATAACCCAGGATCGACACGCGCGCCTCCAGACCGGTGGCATGTTCTAGCTGCTCAGCTAGGGTGAAGATATTGGCGCGCTGGGCGGCCTCAAGCTCCTTAACGTGTTGCTTAGCGCGCGCCTTGTTCTCCGGTGAAGAAGCATCTTTAACAATTGAACGCAAAGTTTCCAGCTCAGCTGCAGTCTGGGTGCTCATAGCCCCCTCGGCCACGGCAATAACAGAGAAAGTAGAGCCATGGGCGCGGCGTCGGTTAATCTTCTCAACAATCGCATCCACGCTGTAGGGGATTTCGGGAAGCAAAATAACGTCCGCTCCCCCGGCAATACCTGCCCCCAAAGCCAGCCATCCGGCTCGGTGTCCCATGATTTCAGTAAGAATAATGCGGTGGTGCGAGTGCGCCGTCGAGTGCAGACGGTCCAAAGCCTCAGTGGCAATCTCTAATGCGGTAGCAAAACCGAAGGAAGAATCAGTCTGGACAATGTCATTGTCGATAGTTTTCGGCAGGTGGATTACGTTTAGGCCTGCTTCCATCAGGCGCCGCGCGTTCTTTGCGGTGCCCCCGCCACCTAGCATCACCAGGGCATCTAGCTGGTTGTCGTTATAGGTCTGCACGGCGGTGGGGATCATGTCACGTACTTGGCCATCGACATTCATGCGGTGGACCTTGTCACGGCTGGTGCCCAAAATAGTGCCGCCAACAGTAAGAATGCCAGATAGGGCTTTGGAATCTAGCACTACAGAACGGTTTTCTACCAAACCACGTAGGCCATCTTTGAAACCAATCAGCTCCCAGCCATAGTTACCGATGGCAGACTTGCCAAACCCTCGAATTGCAGCGTTCAAGCCGGGTGCGTCGCCACCGGCTGTAAGGATACCAATGCGCTTTGCCATAGCTCCAAGTATGGTCCATAGCAGTAGCTAGCCCCAAGAGCTAAAACAAAATTGGTAGAATAGGAGAGGTTTTTTGGAATAAGTCTGCGCCACCAACAGTTGTAACCTGGCGTAGATATACCCACTTTAGGAGTTATAGATGGCGGATCGCGCGCTACGAGGTATGACCATTGGTTCTAAGTCAATGGAATCTGAAGACAATGTAGAGTTCGCCGCCCACCAGAACATTACGTTCGTGTGCGATTTGGGACACGTAACCGTTATCCCCATGGCCATTGAGGCTGACATTCCTCCCACCTGGGAATGCTCTAACTGCGGTAACCAGGCCCTGCTGCGTGGCGGCGATGAGCCTGAAGCTGAAGAGCCCAAGAAGACTCCGCGTACTCACTGGGACATGCTGCTTGAACGCCGCACTGAGGAGGAACTCAAAGAGTTGCTAAACGAGCGCCTAGAGATGCTGCGTAGCGGCGAAAGCTACCGTCAGTCTTTCTGAGACAAATACCGATAAAAAGGTTGCTGTCAGCTTGAAGCTGGCAGCAACCTTTTTACTTGTGCAGTTTGCTTTACTTGCGCAGTTTACCTAGCGCCTGGCGTAGCTGCTTGCCACGGTGCTTTACGCCCCAGCGGGTAACCAGCTTTAGTTCCTCAGTGAAAATGCCGCCAGAAAGCTTGGACTCCCCCGCTTCACGCTCAAGGAAAGTAATAGGCATCTCTACAATGCGCCCGCCTGCCTGGTCTACCAGCAAAGTCATGTTTACCTGGAAACCATAGCCCAGCGCCTCAACCTTATTTAGGTCCATACGGCGTAGCAGATCGGCGCGGTAAACACGGAAACCTGCGGTAGCGTCACGCACATTTAGCCCCAGGGCTAGGTTGATGTACACGTTTCCCGCGCGCGAAAGCAATACACGCTTTTGCGACCAACCCTGTGTAGCCCCGCCGCTAATCCAGCGTGAACCAATCACTAGATCCGGCTTATCCGCCATCTCAGCGCGCTGAATTAGCAGTGCTAAATCCTCGGCGCGGTGGGAGCCATCGGCGTCCATCTCAATGATTAGTTCAAAATCATTTTCTAGCGCCCACTTAAAACCGGCTAGATAGGCCGGACCTAAACCGTTCTTTTCAGTGCGGTGCAGTACGTGGATGTGGTCGTCACTCTGGGCGCGGGCGTCAGCTAAAGCCCCAGTACCGTCAGGAGAGTTGTCATCAATTACTAAAATGTGTGCCTGCACAGCTGCGCTGCGTACGCGATCCAGAGCAGACGGCAGGGAATCTATCTCATTGTAGGTAGGGATAAGTACAACTGAACGCATGAAGGCTCCTTAAGACCAGGGCAGGGCACAAAGCCGATTTGGGGGATACGGCGGCAGCTTGCCACCCGCGCTAAGAGAATACCACCACTGTGGTAAACCTGAATGGGGTTACTAAAAACTATTTAGCTTTCTTTTTTAAGATCGGCGCTGCGAAGGCAAAACCTAAACCCACAATTACAAACCCAAAGGTTAAAAAGCCATCAATGAGCTCGCCACAGCGGTCAGCAATAGTAATGTCTCGGCGCAAAGGCAGATCATCCACAATAGCCATCTGAGTGCCGCTTTTAGCCATACTACGGATCTGCCCATCAGGGCCGATCGTGGCACTAATACCGGTAGTAGACACCTGCACTACGGCTCGTCCATGAATGACTGCCTGCAAGCGGCCCATATACAGCTGTTGGCGCGACTCATCAGAGCCCACAAAAGAAGCATTATTAGTGGGAATATATAGGGCCTGCCCGCCCTGGTGTACCCCGGCACGTAGCTCATTGTCATAAGCCACCTCAAAACAGATACCCACAGCCAGCTTAGCTTTACGCCCATCGCGGGTAGTAAAAGTCAAAGTGTGCGAGCCACTGCCCGCACGCATATCGGTGCCGATGCGGTCAACCTGTTTGGTGATTTTACGTAAAGTACCCCGCCAAGGCACATACTCCCCAAAAGGTACCGGGTGGTGTTTACGGTAGATTTCTCCCGCCCCATCAGCCCCATTCCAAACGATCATGTCGTTATAGCGGCTGGAGGCGCCGTCGTCGTAAAGCACACCCCCAACCACAATCGGGGCCTTAATATCCTCACTAGCCTGCGTAACCACAGCTGCCACCTGCGGGTAAGAGCGTGGGTCTAAATCAGCTGAATTTTCCGGCCACAACACCACATCTACCCCACCGGCGCCAACCTCGTCCTGTAGCTTGCGCGTGCCCGCCACATGCTGGCCAGTCACCAGCATTTCCCGACTAAAAGCCTGGGTTGGATCCTTACCGGGAATACTTCCCTGCACCGCCCCCACCCGCAGCGTGCCCGCCTGGGCAGCAGTCGGTAGCTCAATAAAAGTAGGCCCAACCCCCAGCAAAGCCGCTAAAGCCAGCGCCGTTACCGCCTTCTCCAGGCGCAAACGCAACAAGCTCACCAGGCCCAAAGCACCCAGCGCACCGAGCAAAGCCACCACAAACGTTAAGCCGCTAGAACCCAGCCAGCTAGCTAGTGGCAGCAGCGGCGAATAAATCTGCGACTGGGCCAAGCGCGCCCACGCAAAACCACCCAGCGGCCAGCTAGAACGTAGCTGCTCACAGCCGGCAAATAAAAACGCAAAAATCACGGTGCCACTAAGCAGATGCTCACGCACCCAGGCCGTGCCACTAACTGCCGCCCACAGCCAAGCAAACAGCGCCAAATAGAGTGACTCAAAAATAGTTAACGCCACCCACCCTAGCGGATTGCCCATAGACACCTGGGTGAACTGAAACAAGGGCGCAAACAGGCCAATTGCGTAGCAAAAACCCAGGCGGAAACTACCGGCGCGCTCGCGGGTAAGCAGGTACAGCGCCCCCACGCCGCCGACAGGCACCGCCCACACGGAGGTGTAAAAAAACTTGGCGACCACTAACCCCAGGGCCAAAGCCAAAACACACAAAGCCAAAAAAGGCTTAGTCCCACCCGGCGCAGCCAAGCCAGGCAGGCTTATACGTTTGACCACGCCACTACTCCCCTATTCAAACCGGCCTCCAAACGCACCAGGTCAGTTACCGCAATAGTCTCCAGCTGCCCATCCAAAGCCAAAGAGCGCAGCTGGCGCACCAGATCCAAAAGCTGCTTGCACCAGCGCACAAAATCGCCCGCGCCCAGCTCGCTTAGAGCCAGGACATCTTTAAGATCCGCTCCGCTCACCCATGCGTTAATAGCCTCAGCTAAATCCCATTGGGCATCCCCACTGCGCGCCAGCTCCACTGCCAGTTCCTGCAGGTGAATCTGCTCGGCCTGATCAGTGGTTTTACGCAGAGCCTTACCCAAAGTACCGTCACTAAAAGCCACCTTGGAACCAATACGCGGCTCAAACACGCAGCTAGAGGCCACCCCCGCCAACTGTGCGGGAGACAGGTTAGCCCACACCCCATTAACCAGGCACTGGGCCACCAGTAGATCACGTTCAGCATAAATACGCGCCAGCAACTTACCGCGCGCAGTTGGACGCAGCTGGTCTGCTTCACGCTCCAGGTAGCCAAAGTGCTCTAGTACCTTACACACCGCCTCAAAAGTGCGGGCAATTGAAGAAGTACGCGCATGCACGCGGGCACTAATGCGGTCAGCTTCCCTTTGAGCCTTAGCCCATTTACGTCCCACCACCGCATGTTCCTCGCGATGCGGACAGCTGTGACAAGGATGCTCACGCAGCTGACTGCGCAGCTGGTCAAGGCGCACGCGTAGCTGCTTGGTGCGCACCGACTGCTTAGCGCGCAGCTTAGCGGGCTTTAAATCCCCGCCCGCCACCATCTGTGATAGGCGCGCAGCAGTTTTCTTAAGGACGCTATGATTGCGGGCGCCCACGTGACCAAGCTGCATTTTACCCAGAACCACCGCCAGGCCTTTAAGCTCAAGAGGGGTAAGTACCTGCACCTTAGCGGTCTCATCCACAATGCTCAGCAGCGGCAAGCCCGCCGTATCCTGGCGCCGCTCCAGCACCACCGCATGACGCGAACGACGCCCCACGCGCAGCAAAATCACATCCCCACGTTTCAAAGCACGCATCTGGGAGGTTAAATAGCGGGTTTCATCAGCGCTAATAAGCTGTTTGAGCTCTTTATCGCCGGCTGAAATATCCAGCAGCAGCCGCGCATAACTGGGATAGTCCCCATGTGAGCAGCGCATTTGCAAGCTGAAATTATCAGCTTTGGCGCGGGCTTTACGGGCGCTCGCGGCCAGCTCCACTACCGCCCGGTCAGCTTGGAACTGGGCAAAAGAGGACTCTAAAATATCGCGGGCCACATTGTAGTTGGTACGCGAAAGCAGGTTAACCGCCATATTGTAGTTAGGCGTGAAAGCACTTTTGAGCGGGTAGGAACGCTTAGAGGCAAGCGAAGCCACAGTTTGGGCTTCTACCTGCCCGGCTCCCAGCACGACGGCGTAACCGATGCTGTCAATGCCGCGCCTACCAGCTCGTCCAGTTAGCTGGGTGTACTGGCCGGGGGTTAGTTGGTTATGGGCTTGGCCATCCCATTTACGTAGAGATTCCAGCACCACTGTGCGCGCGGGCATATTAACCCCCAGGGCCAGGGTTTCGGTGGCATAAACTACCTTAACTAGGCCTTGGGCAAAGAGCTGCTCAACAGTTTCTTTAAAAGCCGTAAGCATTCCGGCGTGGTGGGCGGCAATGCCGTGTTCTAGGGCGCTAGCCCAGCTGTGGAAACCCACTGCAGCCAGATCCGCCCCGGAAAGCTGGGCGGTATTGGCTTGAATAATCCTTCTGATCTGCTGAGCTTCTTCAGCAGTGGTCAGGTTTATGCCCGCATTCATGGCTTGGGAAACTGCTTCTTCACAGCCGTTGCGGGAAAACACAAATACGATTGCCGGCAGCATGTGGGCTTTATGCAGCGCTTCAATCACCACTGAGCGACGCGGTGGGGTAAGCGAGGGCGGGGCTGGGAAACGCCCGGGGCGCGGTGGGCGCTTATAGCCGCCTTGAGCGCGCCGGGCCCGGTGCAAAGCGCTGGTTAGATCACGGTTAATGACGCCGCCACTACCATCCTCGTGGCTGTAGAGCGGAAATAGTTTGCGTCCCACCATCATGAACTGTTTAAGCGGCACTGGGCGGTGCTCGCTAACAATTACCTGACAGTGTCCACGAACTTCTTCTAGCCACTGGCCGAACTCTTCTGCATTTGAAACAGTTGCCGATAGGGCCACTACCTGCACGCTGGCCTCTAGATGAATAATAGATTCTTCCCATACCGGCCCACGGAAACGGTCAGCTAGGTAGTGCACTTCATCCATCACCACATAGGCCAGATTTTCTAGGTCCGCCGAGCCGGTGTAGAGCATGTTACGCAAAACCTCAGTAGTCATTACGACTATGGGTGCGTGGGGGTTAATGGAGTTATCTCCAGTTAAAAGGCCGACGACGTCGTGGCCGTAGCGGGTCACCAGGTCCAGGTATTTTTGGTTACTTAAAGCCTTAATGGGGGTGGTGTAGAAAGTTTTGCGTCCACTCATAAGCCCCAGGTAGACGGCGAACTCCCCCACCACGGTTTTACCAGCCCCGGTAGGGGCAGCCACCAGCACGGACTTGCCAGCCTCCAGGGCTCGGCAGCCTTCTAGCTGAAAATCATCAAGCGGAAAATCGTATTGCGCTTCAAAACGAGCCAGGCGCGTAGCCTCGTGCTTAGCTAGGGCACGTGCGGCTGCATAGCGCTCAGCCGGAGAAGATCCCATTAGTTATTACTCCAGTTATCAACCAGCGTTAAAGCATCAGAAATTACTTCCAAGGTCACCGGGGCGCGGCCAAGGGGTTCACCATCGCCATAAAGCAGCGGTAAATCTGGGCCATCGATAGTCAGCGCGGTGGCATTAGTCATGTGCACTGCCGGGTGGTTTACGTGGGTGCCGGAAAAAATACGGGGAAATACCCGCAGCACCGTAAAGCGCGCCACCGGATCTACGCTTACCAAGGTGCCCTGACCATCAGCGGCACTGGCTTGCGGGGCAATGTGCATGCCTCCGCCATAGTAGGAAGTGTTAGCGAAAGCCACCAGGTGCAAACGCTGGGGCGGTAGCTTGACGCCGTCTAGGGTCAGCTCGTAGTGGTAGCCCTTAAGCGTGGCAAATTCTCGTACTGCTGCGCGCACATACCTACCCCGGTTACGCGGCCAGTCATAGTTGTTAGCGCGCTGGTTAATAGCTGCGTCCACACCAGCAGTTACCACGCTCAGCACCCAGCGTTGCCTACTGTCATCGGCTGCGAAGGTAGCTTTAATCAGATCTGTTTTAACCGTGTTTAGATGCCCAGCTTTAAGGTTGTTTAGTAGCCGATCGCTGCTTCGACGCCAGTCGGTAATACCAAAGTGACGGGCGCCGTCGTTACCAGTACCTGCCGGAATAATAGCTAAAGCCGCATCTGTATCAGCCACCGCATCCAAAGCCAAGGTGACTGTGCCATCTCCCCCAGCCACTACCAGCAAGTCATAGCTACCTATTTCCAAAGAGCTTAGACGTGAAAGCGAATCCACCAGATTGTCGCCAGTGACATCTACAAAATCGAAAGCTCCCAGACGCGTCGCATCATGCTCAAGCGCATTGAATCTACGCATCAGATAGCGGTAGGCGGCTAGGCCATTACCAGCACCAGCCGCCTTATTACCAAGTAGTACTATCCGCATTAGCTGTTGGCCGGTCCAATCTGTGCAGCACTAGGGGCAGCCAGGGCAGCATCAAGGGCGGCGTCTTCTTCAGCCATACGCTTAGCGCGACGCTTGTCACGCAGCATTGCAATACCGCAAGCCCCAAAGTAGAGCGCACAAATCGGCAGCGCCATGAAAATCATGGACCAGGGGTCAGGCAGCGGGTTAGCGATAGCCATGAAAATAAAGACAAAGACCACCGCGATACGCCAACCACGCAGCATGGTCTTACCCTTAATCAGACCCAGGTGGTTTAGCCCCACCATCATTTCAGGGAACAAGAAAGCCAGACCAAAAACCAGCAACAGACGGGTCACAAAAGACAGATACTGGCTAGCGTCCATGTATCCAGTAGAAGAAGTCGGGATGAAACCAGTAAGCACATCCACAGCGTGGGGAATCAGCCAGATACCCAGCAGACAGCCACACACAAACAAAGCCAGCCCGGCTAGGCCGTAGCCCAGCGCCAGTAACTTCTCTTTAGGCAGCAACCCCGGGGCCACAAACGCCCAAAACTGGTAGATCCACAGCGGGGCTGAACCAACAAAGCCCGCCCACATAGATACACGCAGTTTAATGTCGAAAGAAGACAGCACCGTACCGAAGTTAACGGTGACATTGTGACCGTGAGCGCGCGCCACTTCCAGCGGATTAGTCAGCACTGCGAAAGCCTGGTCGTAAAAGATCCAGGCCACGATGGTTCCAACTAACACACCCAGGGCAGCAATAATTAAACGGTTGCGTGCCTCGCGCAGGTGCGCCCCCAAAGACATACGTGCCTCCGGGTTGTCCTTACGCTTACGTAGCTTAAAACGCTTCTTTTTGGGTGTGTCCTCAGCCACCTTTGTTCCTTCTACAAAATCGAAACCGTACTAAGTGTGCAGGGCAGACCCCACGGCCTACCCTGCACTTAGTTCAGTTATGCGTCACTTAGCCTCACCCTGCTGCTCAGGAGCGGCCTGAGGCTGGGAAGGCTGGGTGTAGTAGGTACCCTCCTGAGGAGCGATCTGCGCCTGCTTCTGTGCGGGAGCATCCTCCTCCTTGAGTTCCTTAACTTCCTTCTTAAGGACCTTCATCGACTTGCCGAGGCTACCGGCGATCTCCGGCAGCTTGTTGGCGCCGAATAGCAAAATCAACAAGACGATGATTACGATCCAGTGCCAGGGGCGAAATGCTCCCATAGTGAGCCTGCCTTCCAAAGACTTGGCATGAAAATTCATGTACGGACGGGGAAAGTTTACCGTTTTACCAGCCGATCCAAGAATCGGGGCCAGCCACAGCAAACCTATATACCTATTATCTTGCCATGAACCGGGCAGATTCACGTCTTTACGCTCACGCTTTGAGCATAGTTAGCTCGGGCTTTAGCTGCGCGAACACTGACTTTTTCTAACAATGTGGCAGGTTCTACAGCTATCAGCTCACTACTTGCGCGCAACACCACAGACTCTAGCCATGCCTGGGAACGGCCAATTATTTCTACGGTGATAGTGCCGTCTTGGTTATAAATAACCTGTTTTGCTTTAGCTACTTGCGTCAGCCAAATTCCGCTAGGGCGGATGCGTAAAGTGGCTGTTTGGGCTGTGCGTCCCCAACTTTGGCTCCGGCCGCGACGGCGTTTGTCGGCTGAGGTGTTGGGGGACGGGGCGGCTTTGCGCACCTGGCCACCCAGGCTTAACGCGCTAATACGCTCTAGTCGGAAGCGGCGTTTGGCCCTGGCCCCATGACAGTAGCCCACCAGCGTAAGACGGGCACCGTCGCTAACTAACCACCAGGGATCCACATTGCGCTGGGAGCTAACCCCAGCGGCGTCGACGTAGCTTAGCTTTAGGCTGCGCCCAGTCATAAGGGCTTCTAGTACCATGGCAAAAACTTGGCCTAGCGGCGCATTTAGGGAGCCGGCAGCGTTTTTGGGCGCGGCGCTAGCGGTTATTTCTAGCTCGACGTCTGCCTTGGTGGCAGCTAGCCCAGCACCACTGGCAGCTACTTGACTTTGCCCGGCTGACACTTGAACGTCAGGATTTGACTGCAACAATTGACTTAGCTGGCGGGCGTAACTTTGCCAGGGGCCAGCTTCTAAAGCTGCCAGGGCCAAAGCCAAAACCTCGCGGTCAAGCTCATCTAGATGCAGCTGATTAGCTAATCCCCCGGCGTGGTTGAGAGTTACTTTGCCGTCATGTAAATCAGCAAAATCAAAATCTAGCCCCTGCCAGGGCACATGATCGGCACCGGCTAAGCTCAAGCTATCTACGTCTTTACGGATCTGCTGCGGGCTAACTCCAAAGTGACTAGCTAAGCTGTCAAAGCTTTGCCCCGGGTGCGTTTTAACCCATTGCACCAGGGCTAACATGCGGGCCACAACTATGGAGGTGGGCGGGTAGACCTTAGTGCTTTGGGTTTTAGCTGGGCTAACTCCCCCTTCATCGCGAGATGGAAGTTTAGGGTCTATGGTCTCTAGAGCCTGCAAACGGTTTAGCACTGCTTGGGCTAGGTCAGCCGGTTCAAGCACCAGGGCCTGCTCTGCTAAGGAGCTAAGCGTAGATACTAGTTGCAGCTGATCACTTGGATGATAGTCCAGTAAGTAACGATTCTGTCCCAGCGCCTGGGAGTGGGCTTTTAACTGCCAGGCGCTATCTGGCGCCAACCAAAGCACGGCTTGACAGTGTCTACTATCTGACGGCAGGGCCGGCTCTGGCCGCTCAGCCTCTGGCAGCGGCCGGGCATGTATCTGGCCCACTATGCGATCAACACGAAAACGCCGCTGGGCCTGGGCCAGCTGATCAAAACCATCAAGATACCAGCCCCCCTCAAGCACACTTAACTTAGCGCCCCACACCAGACGTTGGCGTGGGCTGCGGTCATGCAGGCCCTGATAGGCAAATTCCAGTTGGGCGCCTCTAGTTAAGCCCCACGTCACCTCCTGACTAAGGGACGGTCCAGGCGTAGGCAGAGCCTTAAACACGCGGTTATATAGAGGGTAATGGGCGTTTAGTTTGGCTCGCACAATACTTAGCCGCGTGCCAATAAAACCGCTGTTAAACAGGTGCGTGGCTAGTTCTAGCGTCAGCAGCTGCACTGGCGTTAAAACTGGCAATTGTGGGCATTGACCAGCGCAGGCAAGTAGGTAGCGTTTATGGGGATGAGTATTGGTGGGGTTATCTACATCAACTTCGGAGTTGATTACTACCCCCAGTTCACGCAGTGTAGCGCGGTCGCGCTCAAATCTGCGCACCTGTTTACGCTCAACACTACTTTGCATGGCCGCGTCGTAGCCGGCCACCTGCCTAGTTATCTGCCGTAAGGTCAGTCCTCGTGGGTTGCCAGACAGCGCTAACAGCAGGTTAAGCACTCTCTCCTCAACACTGACTGGTTGGCTCATGCCTTTAGCCTACAGGTAGGCTACAGCCATGATGTGGCGTGATGGTGTAGTTGAGCAGCTACATAGTACTTGGGGCGGTTGCGCTATGGTTTGGGTGCGGATCGAGGCCGCCCCAGCTAACGCACGTGTTTATCTGCCCGGAGAAAAGGTAAAAGCACTGCTATATACGGATCTGTTTGGCCAGGCCCAGATTGGTGAACGGGTGCGTATTGAGGTTTCTGCCTTGGCTCGCTCACTTGGTACAGGTGGGCACGCCATGGTTGGGGCCCGTCTAGACCAGCTCAACGACGACGTCGAACCGGCTGGTCACCTGGTTAAAGCCCGCTACATGCCTAACCAAAAGCTAGTTACCAGCGTTGATGAGCCGGGCACAGCCCACCACCAGCTATTAAACACTGAGCTAGACCTGGCAGGTGGCGCCGTGGTGGTGGCCGATTTGCACTCGGCCCTGCCGGCCATAATTGCCGGGGCACGCTGCCCGCTGGTAGATGAGGATCCATCTCAAGCTCCGCTACCAAAAATCGCTTATGTTATGAGCGACGGCGCCGCACTGCCACTGCCTTATTCGCGCAGCGTTTTTGGGTTAAAACAGGCCGGCTGGCTAGTTGGGAGCGTGGCCACAGGACAGTCTTGGGGCGGCGATTTAGAGGCAGTCTCGCTACATAACGGCCTGCTAGCGGCGCGCCATGTACTGGGCGCAGACATAATTGTGCTGACCCAAGGGCCAGGCAATTTGGGTAGCGACACTCCCTGGGGGTTTTCCGGGGTAGCTTGCGCCGATGCACTTAACGCCACTGCGGTGCTAGCAGGTGAGCCGATTGCCGCCTTGCGTGTATCTCAGGCTGATGCGCGTGTGCGCCACCTGGGGATTTCGCACCATTCTTTAACCACTTATAGCCGCGCTACGCTGTGTAGCGCGCTCGTTGCTGTGCCCGAGCTGGACGGAGAGTTTGGTGAACTGGTTAAATCCCAGGCCCGCCAGTTGGCTCTGCCACGCCAGCTAGGCCAGCCTCACCGTCTAGTTTCTGTTTCCTGCCAGGGCTTAGATGAGGCTTTGGCTACCAGCCCGGTAAAACTATCTACTATGGGTCGCGGCCTTGACCAAGACCGTGCCAGTTTCATTACGGCAGCAGCTGCCGGCCGGGCAGCGCGCGCACACTGGCTTAAAACTTTAGAATCATGACTTCACAGCTTAAACCCGTAAGAGTGCCTTTTTGGGGCCCACTAACCGCCCAGGTGCACGGTATTTACCGGCGCGCATTTCCACCGAATGAGCAAATCTCACTAACGTTTTTGCACGCTTCCTCTGTGCGTCCAGGGGCGCAGTTTTTAGCGTGGATTGACCCTAAACAGCCGACCTCTGTAGATGGGGTACCTCGCGTGGTGGCCATGACCTACTCTCAGCGTGCTCACGGCCTGCTATACCTGGCGTTTTTAGCAGTAAATGATCAGCTACGCAGCGCCGGCTATGGCTCGCGTGTACTTAATGCTATTTGTGAGCATAACCGTGACCTGCCGATATTTTTAGAGATTGAACCTGTAGACGAGCCTGGCGCCCCAAATCCGCACCAGCGTCAGCGCCGACTGCGGTTTTATGAAAAGAATGGTTTTGAGTTAACCAATATGCTCACTGAAGAATCTGGGGACACCTATAGAGTGCTACGCCGTGGAGCGCAGGCAGCGAAGGTCCGCCCTAAACAATTACAGCGCGCTCTAAACTCTATGGGTTTAGGGGTAGTACGCTCACGTGTAAGTACTGACTGAGGAAAACCACTATGTTTGGCATTGCCCCTTCTTATCCAGCTATGCGTTTTACTTTAGCTTGCCAGAGTGAAAACGCTATTCAGTGCGTAATTAATGTGCTGGGAGCAAAGAAGTTTAGACTGGTAGATAATAAGATCGACCTGCTACTAAAACAGCAGGGCTGGACTGGAGTAATAGTAGCTCAAGGCTCAAATGCTCGGGCCAACATAATCGACACGATAACTGATCCAGAGTTACTTGGAATGGCTTCACTAGCGCTGCTACCAATTAGTATCGTCGCTCACGAGCGTCAGCCCGGCCAAACTGAGATTGCCTTAGTAGCCAATAATTTTGCTGACGGCACGGAACTATTTGTGGTACTTATTCCTAGCCGTAGAGTTGATGCTAATAGCTGGGTTGAATACAAGTTTTTTGCTAAATGCATGAACGCAGTAATTAGCTCTCTGCGTGAAGCTAATCTACTAACCTCTCCCCCGCAAAGCATCAAGTCTCATAAGCTACCTAATGATTTACCAGCAAATATTGGCTATATTCAACGCCTGCGTCGGCAAGCTAAAAAGCTGCCAGACACGCAGCCTTTTTAAAGGAGTGTGCCTGGCAGCTAACTAGTGGCTTCTAGGGTATTTAGTCAGTAGCGGCCTAGATCAGGGCGTCTAGTAGCTTTTCGCGCGTGACCGGCTTGGAGCCAAACACCTTCAGCTCGCTTAAGAATTTGAGCATCGCCTCAACTTCGCTGGCACCAATTTTGCCGATCTGATCAGCGCTGAGCCCACTAGGCTTAATCAGCTCAGCGGTAGCCACAGCCACTTTGCGAGCCTTGGCGGCCTGCTTGGCGTCAGCCAGGTCGGGCACGTACTTGACCGCAGCTTTCACGGCGGCGTCGGGATCAGTGACAAAAGTCTGCATCCCCTTAACCGAGGCAGCAACAGAGGCTTTAAGGGCGTCACGTTTAGCAGCTAAAGCCTTGGTGGAGGTAACCAGGCTGGCGCCAATCAGTGGCGGGTTGGTGGCTACTGCCAACTTACGTACCTTCATGCCTGATTCTTCTAGGGCGACGGCGTCGTTGTTGGAGTAGCCCACAATGGCATCTACCTTGCCGCTCATCAGGGCTGCCTGCTGAGTGTAGCCAATAGACATAATGTTGACGTCATTTTGGCTCAGTCCCGCGCTACGCAAAGCCAGTAGCAGACCGAACCAGTTTTCGCCATAGGTTCCCGGGGTACCAATCTTCTTACCACGCAGCTGCGCAAGTGAAGTGATAGAGGAGTTGGCCGGCACCATAATGCATACCGCATAGCTGTGGTAGTAGCCGCCCACAACCACCAGGTTTGAACCGTTAGAGCAGGCCACAGCGGCTTCGTCGGCACCAGCAATAACCAGGTCTTCGCTGCCGGCGCTCAGCGCATCAAACAGGCCTTCCTGGGCCCCATGGTGGCGCAGCTTGACACTGTCTGCGTATTGCTTATTGGCCTGTGCCAAATAGAAGGGTGCGAACTGGATGTTGGGGGTGTAGGTCAGACCAATAGTTAAGGGCTGAGCCCCGGTCTTAGATTTGCTGGCAGTACCTGAGGAGCAAGCCCCTAGGGCCACGCCCCCTGCTGCTAAACCCAGTAGGCTAACTGCTTGGCGACGTGAAATCATGGTGTTTCCTAACTTTGAATTGCGGCGATTGTGCGCGAACGCTTTTCGCAGGCATGAATCAAACCGTGCAAAGTAGTGGCCATAACTGACAGCACCACGATGGTGGCAAATAGACCTGCGGTATTTACGGCGTCGCGCTGGGATGCTAAAACCATGCCCAATCCCGTGCCCCCCATAGTCATCTCCCCTACTACCGCACCAGTAATTGACAGTGTCATGCCGGTACGCAAACCTGCCAAAATTGCCGGAGTAGCTAGCGGCAGTTCCATATAGATAATCATTTTGAAACCACCCGCCCCATCAAGCCGGGCCGCCTCGATCACATCACGATTGATTGACCTTAGCCCCAGCAAAATAGAGATAGTGATCGGGAAAAACACCATAAAGGCACATAGCAGCACTACCGGGAACAAACCGTAACCAACCCACAGCACCAGCAAAGGCGCAATCGCAATAGCCGGAATCGCTTGACTTGCGGCCACATAAGGCAGCACAGTTTGCGAAAACAGTGGCCAGTGAAATAGCGCCAATGCTAAGGGTAAAGCCCCTGCAAAAGCCAACATACAACCCAAAATCGCTTCACGCAGAGTAACCCAGGCGTAACCAAGCATGTTTGCGTGGAAAATTGAGGTAATTAGCGAATCAATGATGTGGGTGGGGGCTGGCAAAAAATACTCAGCCACAGCTCCGGATATAGAAATTAGCTGCCAGAAGACTAAAACCACTACACCTAGCGTAATTGCTAGCCATGGCCTGTAAGCTCGCATCTAATTCCTTCCGAAGACGGCGGAAGTTTCCTCCCGGTAAGCGCCGGGGAATACAAGGATGCGCGCGCACAGCGCCTGCAGGTCACCTAAAGATAAGTAAACCCGCGTGCCTCCTCCCATCCGGACTTTAACCGTCGGTGCTGGAATTTCACCAGCTCAACCACCAGTAGGTACCAGTGGGTCGCGGACTATAACCGCCGGCTCGGAATTTCACCGACCCCGGAGCACGTTTTACATGTCAACTATAAACCTAGGTCTAAGGCCTCAACAACTTGAGTTTTAAGCCGGTTAGCTAAATTTTTTGCGCTGTTAGAGCAGCAATTACGACGGCGCTGGCCCAGTTACCCTCATGGGTTAGTGACACCAGCCAGCTAGGCTCCCCCACACTTTGGCTAACTGCTTGGGCTACTTGGCCGCGTAGTGCTAGCTGGGGGCGTAGCTGCTCATCTAGCAGTACTTCAACCTGATCCCAGTTAAAACTTTCCAGACTTAGTGGTTGAGACGCAGTGGCGCCTTTAAGTTCCACCAAGGCAGTGGACCAGGCCTTAACAAAAGCTTCTTTGGCTGCCCAACGCGCAGCCAGGTGTGGGGCTAGCTCCTGCCAGTTTGGCTCAGCCCCTCTAGCTCGCACCCGCGCCTGGGCTTGGCGCATCTCCCGGGGACTAAAAGCTCGCTGACCAAAACTAGTGCCAGGCTCAGACAGTTGCTGAGCAAAAGCATCTATCTGCACTAGGTCAACCCCCACTCCCACTGGACACTGACCAGTAGTTTCAGGAGTAACAATTTTAGGCATATCCACTCCCCCAGCTTAACTAGCCATAGCCAAACTACATATGGGGTGGATCCTTAAACGGATCCACCCCATATGGTTAAGCGCTAGTAGCTATTACTCACCAGCGTGGTAAACACCGTCGGCACCCAAGCGGGCCTCGGGGTCAAGCAGCATAGCTGCCTCAACCTCGTGCGGGTCGCGGGTTTCGGTTTCTTCACCTAGGCGACGGCCATCGATCTGCTCGAACAGGGCCACGCGGCCGATCATGCCGGCGCGGCGGCGGCGCGTACCGGCAGCCAGACGGGCGTTGGCGCTAGCCAGCCAGGCATCGACAGCCTGCTGGCCGCCAGCCTTACGCAGGGCAGATTCGAAAGCACCGGGGTGCACCATGGCCAGCAGGCCAGATACGTGCCCGAAGCCCAGCGAGGTAGCCAGGCCCGCACGGATCGGACCAGCACCGGGCACGCGACCGCTTTCGCCGCCACGGCCAGCCAGGCGCATAGCCTTACGCGGCCAGATCCAGAAGCCATCCTTCTTGAGCTTGATGTCCACGCAGTCCAGCGAGGCGTTACCCGGGGCCACACCGGTAGCCAGGATTTCGGTCAAACCGGCCACCTGGAACACTGCGGCACCACCCTTAGCGTGACCAGTGATGGTCTTCTGGGATACCGCTACCAGCGGGTTACCCTCGCTACGGCCAAGTGCCTTGGCCAGGCGGGTGTGCAGTTCAGACTCGTTGGGGTCGTTAGCGCCGGTGGAGGTGTCGTGCTTGGAAACTACGGCGATGTCGTCAGCCTCAACGCCCAGCTTGGCCAAAGACTTAGCCAGACGCGAGTTACTACCGCCACGGCCCGCAGCCAAAGCACCCAGGCCCGGGGCCGGGATGGAGGTGTGGGCGCCGTCGGCGTAAGAGGAGACGAAACCAAGCACTGCAGCAACCGGCAGACCCAGCTTGGCCGCTACGTCACCACGGGCCAGGATGACGGTACCGCCACCTTGGGCTTCCACGAAGCCGCCACGACGACGGTCGTTGGCACGTGAGAAGTGACGCGGACTGATGCCCTTAGCCTTCATGGCAGCCGCCTCAGCAGTGGCGTTCATGTTACCGAAGCCAACCACGGACTCAACCGAGATGTCATCGATAGCACCGGCAACCACCACCTGGGCCTTACCCAGAGCGATCTTGTCCCAGCCTTCTTCAATGGATACGGCTGCGGTTGCGCAGGCGCTAACCGGCTGCACCATAGAACCATAACCACCGATGAAGGACTGCATTACGTGTGCGGCCACAACGTTAGGCAGGGCCTCCTGCAGAATGTCACTGGGGCGTTCCTCGTTAAGGAAGCGGCCAACGAACATCTTGCGCATCGACTCCATGCCACCAAAACCGGTGCCCTGAGTGGAGGCCACATCGGCCGGGTGTACAGCCTGCAGCAGTTCGGCGGGGCTGAAACCAGCGTTGAGGAAGGCCTCAACGGCGGTAACCAGGTTCCAAGAGGCGATCCGGTCCAAAGACTCGGTCATGGATGCCGGGATGCCCCAACGCTGCGGGTCGAAGTCACGCGGGAACTGGCCACCCACGGTGCGGCTCAGTGCGGCGCGGCGCGGTACGCGGGCCAGTGAACCAGCCAGGCGGGTCACGATCCACTCGCCACTTTCGCTGTCTTCACTGATCAGGGTGTGTGCCGGGTCAGATTCAGCGATAGTGCGGGCGGTAGCCTCGTCAGCGACGTTGAAGGAGATGTCGCGGTCAAGGTAAACCTCAACCTCTTCATCTGCCACCGGGGCGATCAGCTGGTCGTCAACGAATTCGCGGATACCGCAACGGCCCACTACCTCGTCGCGGTAACGCGAGAGAATGTCAGCCTCGTCAACCAGGTTGCCATCGGTGTCGTACCAGCCAGCCTTAGGCGAGTCCTGCCAGGTCAGCAGGCCCATACCCCAGGCCAGTTCGAGTACGCCGGCAGCGGTGAGTTCGACGTCGTCTCCACCGGTCATACCCAGCTCAGCTTCGCGGCGGGTACGGCCGCTACCCCAAGTGGATACTTCACCGGTAGAAACCACAACCACCATGTCTTCCAGGTCAGCTTCAACCTCGCCCCAGTTAGGCGCGGTGGGCTGAACCGGGGTGGCCGGGCTGGGCAGGGCGGCGATGGTAGCGCTGGCCTCAGCCGGCTCGCTGGTCTGGCCAGCTGCAGCCTTGGCAGCGTTTTCACGCAGCGCCACCAGGTCAACGTTGTCACCCAGGCCACCGGTCAGGTCAGCCTCAACCGGCTTAACCGCAGCCTGAGCGCGTACCTGCTCGGTGCACAGCTCAACCAGCTCGTGGGCGATTTCTTCAGTGGACCAGGTGCGTACCCCGGCAGCCTCAACAGCGGCCACCAGCGGGTCGTTACCACCCATCAGGCCGGTGCCACGCACCCAACCGATACGCGGGTGTGCCAGCGAGACACGCTGAGCCCACTGCTTTTCGCTGGACCAGCGGTTAACAATGGCGTCCAGAGCGCTCTTGACTTCGCCGTAAGCACCGTCGCCACCGAAGGTACCGCGGTTAGGCGAACCGGGCAGGATTACATGCAGACGGTGGTCCACATTGGTGTCAGTGCCGATGGCGCTCAGGGCAGCAATGCTGCGCTCCACGCTCCACAGCAGTAGACGTGCCTGAGACTCAGTCTCCGGACCGGCGTCGGCCAGTGAACCAGCCACACGCCCAGCGGCGAAGGGGAACAGCAAGGTGGGTACCAGGGCCGGCTTGACCAGGGTTGAAGTACCACCGGAGGTGACTACCTCAGCGTTACCGATCCACTGGGCTAGGGCGTCTACGTCACGGTAGCTGGACAGGTTGGCCGGCACCATCCACAGCTGCGCCCCATTGGAGGCGTGCTGGCGGTAGAGCTCAGTGGCGAACTCTAGACGCTTGTGGTTCAGACGCGAAGCGGTAGCAATTACGGTGGCGCCACCAGAGAGCAGCTCAGCCACCACCGCAGCACCGATAGAGTGCGGAGCCATACCGGTTACAACCGCAACCTCGTTGGCCCAACGCACCGGGGCGCTACCAGCTTCAGCCTTAACAGCGGCTACCTGGCTGATGTGCTCAAGTACGCCGGCTACGCGCTCGCTGGCACCAGCTTCACGCATCTGGCGGGCCCACCAGGCGGCCTGGTCGGCTACAGCCCGGCCCAAACCGGTGTAGCTTTCGACGTTAACCGTCTCAGCGTTGATCTCACCGGTGGCGATGCGTCCCAGGTCTTCACGGGCGCTGGCCCAACGGTCATCGATCAGCACCGCGCGGCGCGAGTCGAAGCTGGGGGTTACTGAAGCTACCCAGTTGGGGCCTAGCTCGGCAGTAATCGCCTCCAGGGCCACGCGGGTACGCTCAGCTTCATCGTCAACCTGCTCGGAGGCCACGGCCACCTTTTCGGTTAGACCCAGGGTGTCAAGCAGGGTGCGGGCGGTGGTAGCCAGAGCGCCGTCGGGGCCAATTAGACCGGCAGCGAAGGCGTCAAGGGCTTCAGAGGAAACCTGGGCGCCACCGCCGGAGCCACCAGCGCTAGGCATGGCTACGCTCACGCCGTGGTCGCTGGCCACAGCCTGGACCGCGCGGTCGATTAGGGCATCTACCTCAGCTGCGCTCTTGAGCGGACCAGTGGTGCCCAAGGTAGCTAGGTCATCGCCACGCATGGAGGCGCCCTCACGGGTGCCCAGCAGCACAGCGGCGTTTACGTGGGCAGCCCAGCCTTCACCCAGGCCCCAGGTGCGCTGTACTCGCTCAGCAATGTGAGCTGGACGCTGTCCAGAAGGACCAAAGAGCTTGGAGATGGACTGGCGGATAACTTCGCTAAGTACCGGGCCGAAGGGCTTGTAGTTAGGTGCACCCTTAAGCACGGTGGCAGCTAGTGCGCTCATGTCAGCGTCGGCGGCACCATCAATGGAGGCCAGTTCCAGCTCGGTGCCCATGTCCATGAGCAGCTGGTTACGACGTGAAGATACGCCGTTGGTTAGGGTCTCGGTGGTGTCGGTAGCGCCGATCTGGTCGGGGCGGATGCGGGCCGAGTGGGCCAGCAAAACGTTCAGACCATCCTTAGCGGTGAAGGGCAGGTCCGCGACGTCGGCTCCGGAGGGGGCGCCAGCGGGAGCGGCAGGAGCGGGGGCAGCTACCGGTGCAGCAGCCGGGGCGGGCGCAGCGGCAGGAGCCGGTTCAGCTGCGGCGGGT
>ERZ773234.27-NODE-27-length-53528-cov-5.162418_pt1 | contig 53528 bp, 67 predicted proteins | sample MGYA00580523_ERZ773234 | MGnify/ENA primary metagenome ERZ773234 (study PRJEB29015, sample SAMEA2738167) | human oral metagenome | biome: human oral; feature: human-associated habitat; material: saliva | place: China | collected 2262 ...
AGTAACACGTGCCTTCAACATGTCCGGGGCAGATGTCTTCCAATCCGATGCATTCGATGTAGTCATCGAATCCCTGGAAGCCGGTCATACCGAGGACGATGGCGTGCCCGACGCAGCCGTCTGTACTTTCATGCGCCTTACCTCGTCGAGCCAGCAGTACGCTACCGACCGTGAGCTGTGCCAGATCATCAACCGGCACCATCTGCTGAATAACGCTTGCAACCTTACTCTTGCGAGCAGGCTCCGACACCTTCCACTCAATCTTGTTGAGCGCTTCGTAGAACTCATTGTTGAGCTCATAACGGATGGTGCCGCTGTAGGCACGACCGGTGTCGTAGACTTCCTTTGTAGCGTCGTGGATGTCCATCTCAGCATGGGTGTTGTACACACGTAGAGGTCCGCATGCTTGTGCGTTGTGCACGCACTGGACCTCATTGTGTCGGTACTCGGTGTGATCGGAATGCACGACCTTGGTGGGGTTCTCGTACAATCCATCGAAGAAACGGAACTTCGAGATGTGTGCCCACGTGACGAACATGTCACGCTTTTCCTGCTTGTTTTTGGGTTCGGATCCGGGGGCAGGCGTGAACGTTGCTCCGGGAAATGCGGTAGTCATGATGATTCTTTCTATTGTTGGGGTCTGACTGTGGTAGCGATCAGTGTTGGCGTTTTATGTGTGCGCTTAGTTGCGACCACGGATACGCTTGCATATTGCCTCAGTGGCGATGTAGCCCATGATGGCTGATAGCGCGAACGTAGCGGCTGACATGGCGGTGTGGTGCCACGTGCGCGGCGCGACGGTGGGTGTGCACTCAGTGCTGTTGCTGGCAGGGGTGTCGTCGGTGACGGGCGGGCGGGTCTTGGCAACGACGGGTGTGTCCCTTGCGTTGCATCCGGTTGAAGACTGCTCTTCGGGGTTTTGCGGTAGGTTGATTGCTGCGTACTCATCGGGTTCGTCATCGTCCAGCATGCGCATCCACATCATGGCAGGAAGCCAGCTCATAATGTTGTGTCCTTTCTGTGTTTTTTGGGGAGAGGGGGTGATTGAGCGTGTATTAGATGAGCAGGGACAAGGCCATGTACGTCACAACAGGTAGTGTCACGATGATTACAACAAAGAGCGTGGCATAGACTGCTTTGAGATCTTTGTCATCCAGTGGCTGGCATTGCGCTGCTTCGATTCGAGCCTGTTTAACCTTTTGGTCTGTTTCATCGTCCAGCTTCTTCATCCCCTTGAGGAACATGAAAATAGGTACACTCATGCAGGAAGCTCCCCCTCGTAGAAATCGATGATTCGTGTCGATGACATGGCACCGTTGTATTCGACTGATGCCTTCGGGTGCTTCAACTGAGCGATACTGTACGTGATCTCCTGACACGTGATAATTTCATCGCTGGCGAAGTCGTAAGCCCTGAGCGAGCCCCAATCGCCCGCGAAGAACGTGAACAGATTGCTATCGAGATCCCACAAGTACGACACTGCGTCCTGTGCATGTCGGTGCTCTTTGACGAACTTCTCGGCAGAGCGCCGTGTACGGAATGTGTTCGCATTGCCTGTCAGTGCGAATGTACCGTCGCCATGGTCGAGACCGAGACGGTACTCCTTGTTGCTGTCCTCGTGGTTGTGAGCCACGATGCTGTAGCCGCCTTCCATGGGGCGAGAACGGTTGTAGAACCTGTAGTCTTCGTCCATGAGATCGAACGCACTGATGTGCGACATGCTTCGAACCGTCTTTTCGAGACAGTTGAGGAACTCAGTCTGGCTGTATCCGTCCTTACCTGCGTGCTGCAACGCGAACTTGATGATCTCAGCGATGTGCAGACTCCACTGGACAGTGGTGAGATGAACGACGAAACGACCTGTCGTTTCGTCCTTGTTGATTGTGGCGTGTACGCCGCGCTGGCCCATGGTGTGTATTCCTTCTTTTTCTGTTCTTTGTTGTTTCTTTTTGTGCTGTGCATATGAGAGAGGGAAGGGCGGATAAATACCACCCTCCCCTCTCTCCGGCTCTATGTCCCTTGATCAGTTCTTACCACGTAAGCCTGAACATGATCGGATCAGGATAGAGCTGATCAAGCTTCAGGATCGGCTCAACGAACTTCACCGTGCGCTCCAAGAACGCTCGGTAGTCCTTGAAATCGAGCTGCTTGACCATCTCGAAGGGAACTGGCAGATGCATGTTGATCGCGTATATGATGACATCGGCAGACTTGTCGTCGTCCGAATATGCCGCGTTGTCGAGCATGTGCAACATTGCCCGGCAGCTGGAAGCGAGATCATCAAGCTGACCAAGATCGCTGATCCGGTAGCCCTGGTACAGATCAACCTGGTTAGGATCATCCGTGTAGTTTGCAGCAGTCCCCTTGAAGAAACTGGACAGGGTGTTCGCTTCTGCCCTATTCCACTGAGCGAGCGGTTCCTCATAAGGAAGCTGCTCGATAACGTCACGCATGTCACCCAGCTTCATCGATGCAGCAAGATGTGCAGTCATCGACGGATACATGTTCGTGAGTGCGATCTGACGCAGTTCCATCTGCGTGTCGGGAGGGACATTCGATAGATCTCGGAGGTAAACAAGTTGTGCGCCATTCATGAGGGCGCTCCTTTCTACGATTGTGTGGTGTGGGGGATCAGTTGGTAGTGTCACTAGGCACTGTGTTCCTGATCAGATCAATGATGCGATCCAGACCGAGACGCAGGAAGGACGTTTCCTGACTCTCTGGAATACCGTGTGTGCGCATCTCACCGATCGTGGTGCTATTGAGCCTGCGATTCTGAGCAGCCAACGAGATGCCCATCTGGATGGCGAGGGATCGCATCATAGCGATGGCAACACCCCTGGTGATCCTGATCTCGCGGAGCTTATCGATCCTGTTACGCGGCTGTCCACCAACCAGGTAAGTTGTACGATCACTACCCCCAGAAAAGATTGGCGTTGTAGCGATCGTGAGTTTCCAGCCGATCGGGATGTACCTGGTGTGGTACTGCGTGTAGAGGTGTCCTAGCTCTACAGACACCGTAAGCATCTTCGTGTCGAAGCTGTTCTTATTTGTGTCTGCGACAGACATTGTGAGATGTGTGCGGTCTCCGTTGCCCCATCCCGAGTCCGGGATGAACTCAGCGTTGATTGTGTGCGTCTTGTCATCCCAGTCGAGCTCAGTCATGTACTGCACATCGTTGAAGATGTCGTTGCCGACGAGCGGGATGGACCCGAGCGTTTCCAGAAGCATCGCAGTGGTGTCACGCGAGAGCTGTTCCATCTGCGTCGGGAGATCGTATTGGCGATCGTAAGGGTGACTGAGTCGCATGTTTGTATCTTTCTGTGGGAGATATGTAGTGAAGTGAGGGTTATGCCGGGGTTCGAACGACTGTGATGCGTGTTGCCCAGGCGTGGATCTGGTCTGCGTCGATCACAGCACCGTCTCCGTGACGGTGCCATCTTTTATCGAGTTTCTTGCCCAGTGTCACAATGTATGACCCGGTGTCATCGATGTGCATGACATCAATGACCGTGCCGATCGGTAGTTCGTCGATGTTCATGTGTGCCATGGTTCTCAGCTTTCGGGTACGTGGATGATCACAAGCTCGACAGCGTCCTCGAAGCCAGACCACTGGCTAGAAACGCCCGAGCGATCAATGCGGGGGTATCCTTCACCTTCTCGGTCCAGCTTCACCCACGGTTCGCCCGTGTTGCTGGGCTCCTTGCGGAAATACCACGGGTTGCGGTCGAAGGTTGTGTATGTCACACGCAAGACTGTACCGTCAGGCAATTCGTCGAGATCGATGTCGACATCCTCGAAGAGGGGCTTATCACCGTCCCAGAACTGACCGAGGTAAACGAACTCGGGAACAATCCCGGTTTCGGAGATCTCGCGACCGCTTTCAGTCTGCATCTTGATGGCGTGCATGACGATGCACCTTTCTGTTTTTGGGAAAGTGGAGGGGAGAGAATTCTTCTCAGTGTGATTATCGGAGCATCATTAGATGCTCTAGATATATAAAAGAAACAACCCCTCCAATGCACAGGAATTCCATGCATTGGGGGGGTTGTGCGGGGTTGTCACCACGTGCCTTCGTAGATGACCGGGTTCGGGTAGAGTTCCGGGTTCTCAATAATAGGACTGAAGACCTCGACGATCTTCTCCCACTGTTCGATGAGCAGCTTCGGGTACGGGTAGTTAGCAGGGGTGATGCGGTACTTGCTGATGTACCTGCCCCTGATCACCAACCTCCTGATGAGATCGATAGGAATCTCGTAGGGACCAAAGTCAAAGTTGTCGACACCACCTGCGAGGTGCTTGATGAGATACTCATGGATCGCGTGGGCGTTACGCAGGTAGAGAAGCTCTTCCTCGTAGGGTTCGCCGTTCTGGATCTTCTTGTCGACGATCGCATCGAGCTCGTCATCGGAGTACGCATGCGGGTATGCATCGCGCATCGCCTGCTTGTGCATTGCGCGCTGAATGGACATCGGAACGCCGTTCAGGTTGCGACGGTAGTAGAACATCATGCTCAGACCCATGATCGGGCCTCCTTTGCGTGAAAAGTTGGAGAGAGGATGGAAGATGAGAGAGAATTTCTATCAATCCTGCGATCGGGACATCGAAGATGTCCTGTATACAGAGACGAGAAGAACAAACCCCTTCAACGCACAGTGTTTCTATGCGCTGGAGGGGCTGGCGTGAGATCAGACTGCGATCACCACGATGCTTCGTAGATGATCGGGTCCGTGTAGAGCTCTGCGTGCTCAACGATAGGCTTGAGAGCCTTGACGGTCTCCTTGAGATCCTCGATGTACCAGTCATCGTAGTCGGTGGAACCGAAGAAGAAGCCTGACTGTGAGGGCAAGAGCTCCATTGCCGTCTTCGGGTCAACAAGCGCTCCGTTGTCGTCAACTTCTCCCTGAAGGATCGTCTCACAACGATCAACGAGATCCTTGAGGGCATCGATCGTGACTTGGACGGGCTCACAGTCATCAACACCGTGAGCAGCGTTGTCGACGAAGAACTTGTGAATCGCATTGGCCTTGCGCCAGTACATGAGTTCTTCTTCGTAAGGTTCACTGCGCTTGACGTGATGGTCGATGATGGTGTCGAGTTCACCTGTCTTATTGAAATGCTCAGCAAGGTACGGATACCTGTCGGTATATGCCTGCTTACGCATTGCGCGCTGGATCGTCTCGGGAATGCCGTCCAGGTTACGGCGGTACGACAGGTACATATCAAGTCCCATGGTTGTTTCTCCTTTGTGTAGGTGTGGGTATGAGTGTTCCAGTGCGACGAGCTTCAGTCGCGCACCATCTTGATGAGCTGGTGAGCAACAGCGTTGATGCCGTTGCGATCCAACGGGTAGGTCTCACCGCGCGAGCCTTCTCCGTCACCGAAGAAGTTGCTTTCGTAGAGGTAGATCTCACGGGTCGTGAGGTCAATGACCGGGAACTTCGGGTAGTTGCTATCCGTCAGCACCGGCTGTACCTGCTCATCGTTCGTGAAGAGCGGTGCGTCGTGAGCAACGACGAACGACACGGGCTTGATACCCGAGCCGATCTCTTCGTCGTCGCCCCTGGTGAAGGCACGCGCGAGGATCCTTACGAAGTAGGATTCTTGCGACGCACGCTGAAGACCGTACGTGTAGCACGCGCGCAGCGCGTCCAGCACTGCGTTCATGCCGCCCCAGTGGGAGTACATGACAACGCTGGTCACCAGATCGAGGCTGTGCGGCAGCAGCTGTTCATCGGGAGCGATCTCTCGATCGCGATCCCACAGCGGCGTGCTGTTGATAACGTGCTCGATCTGAACGCGATCGGTGATGATCACAAGGTTGGAACGGTTGCCCATGATTGGGCTCCTTTCAGGGATTGGGAGAGAAAGTAGTGGTGAGAGAATGGTTAGCTGTAGTTGTCGCGGATAGCGTGCTTGAGTTCTTGTCGTTTCCGACGTTTCGCCGCACGCCTGGCTGCGATACGTGCTTTGCCGGTGGGCTCAGGGTTGCAGCATGCGCAGCCCCCATCATTAGGCGAACGCGGATGTGTTCGACTAAGCATGGGAGCGTGTTGAGCGAGTGCCAATGCTTCGTTGTTTGTTGCCATCTGTATTCTCACTTCTGACGAAAGTCGATGATGAGCTTTGCTATCATCGCTGCGATGAGTGATAGGGCAGAAATTCCTTCGATCACGTACCACGCAACAATGAGGTAGAAAAAGACAGTATCGACGTTCAATCAGATCACCGGAACGATGACGGTTTCTGTTCCGTCTGCCTTGCTCTCGTCGCACAGCTGCTTGAGGGCATCCCAGTCAACACGTCGATGTTCCATCAGCGCAGTGATGAAACGGTGGAGATGCCGCGACGTGGTGCAAGTGTGGTCGAACGCGTCGTTGTACACCTGCATGATCGCGCGGGGCGACCAGACGCCTGTCTGCTTGTTAAGGTACGATCCGAACGTGACAAGCGCAACGAGGGTTCGGTACGAATAGACCTCGTACACACCCTCGTGACAGACGATGGTGAAGTTTCCTGAGATGGGGATGATGCCGACCGGTTGCTCGGTGAGAAGCTCGCGTGCGGCTTCGTCGATTCGGATGAGGATGGGTTCCTTTTCTTGCTTGACCATCATGGTATTCAGTCCTTCTTGTGAGAATGTTTTTCAATGGGTGCGAGAATGACAGCAGCGATGACAACGATGCTGATAAGAGCCAGCGTGGTTGCTACGTAGTCATCATCGACGGTTGCTCCGATCCAGTATCCAGCCACCATCGATATGATGATCGCAAGAGTGAATCGGATGATGCGAGAGAGGTTGAATGAGATGTTCATGATACTTCCGCTCAGGTTCAGTCTTCCGTGCAAGCATCGCAGTACACGGCCTCGGTGAGGCCCAGGTACTTGATGCTCTTGTCGGTCATGTTGGCCCAGACGGTGATACCGCATTCGGTGCAGCAGATGTCCATGATGTTCTCCTTGTATATGAGCTTCTGTTTCCAGCTGGTCACAATCAACACTGCACAAACGCAGCACAGACATAGAACCAGAGAAAGTGATCAATCTGTTTATCGGCGCTGCTTGCAGCGCCTTATTCAATCTTCTAAAGAAAGAGTAAAAACCTGAGAGAGACGCACGATATACTGGTAATCGAGCCGATTTGTCGCGTTACTGCGTATACGTGTGCTACTGTAGTTACTGCCTTCTCAGGCTCAGACTGTGCGATCGTCCCAGTCAACCGTGCATCATGCGTTGACCTGTTGCGAGAAGGCTGTAGTGACGCCTGTGGTCAGGCGTCGCTCAGCAGCAGGTCTGTTTTTAGCTCAACAACAACAGAAAGCGAGGTACGATGAATTCTCGTACGACTAAGCACAAGGGTCGCAAGGCTGTTGCTACTGCCGCGTTGATGGCGTTTGCTGGTGCTGCCCTCGTGGGTGCAAATCCCGCGTTCGCTGATAACGGCGGTTCCGGTGGTACCGCTGGTGGTAATCTCGGCGCGGCGGGCAATCTCGGCATCCGTTACGCGTTCTTCGATGACGCTGTTGCCAACCCGCAGGGTGGCCAGGCGCTTGTTTCCCAGGGCTGGGGACAAGACAGCATCAACTGGTTCATGGACAAGGCCGGTATCTCCGGTACGTACATGGCCAACCAGTTCCAGACCTCGTGTGGCGAGGCTCTGAACGAGGCTATTTCTCGTGGCCAGGCTGCTGGCGGATCGAACGTCACGGCCCGCGTGGTCGGCATCATGTATGCCACCAACAACGGCAACAACGGTGGCGCTGCTGCGCGCTCTGCGCAGTACTTCTACGACAAGGCCGAAGAATGGCGCTCGGACGGCTACCCCGGTATGTACAACCGTTCGGCTGAGATCGCAGGTTTCATCTACAACCTCGCGCAGACCGGTGTTGGCAAGGCGTCGGGTCTGCCGAACGATGGCAACGCCTACGGTGAGCCGTATGTCTCGACGGCGTGTGTCGCCGTCAACAGCGAAGAGCCTGTGGGTATCTCCGCTCCGCCTCCTCCGCCTACGTATGACCTGACGGTGACGACCGATCATGCATCGACCGTGACCGAGGCTGGTAGCACTGTCCCGGTCTACGACACGATCCACGCCTCGCGTGGTGATAAGGGCGCAGATGAGAACGTCGACGCCGAGGTCATCCTGACCTACGAAGGCCCTGAGGGCAACAAGTCTGTCACCAAGACTGCGTCGATCGCCAACAACGGTGACACGAAGTCGCCTGAGTTTACCCCGGCTGATTTCGGCTGGACCTCCTGGCCCGCCACGGGTGAGGGCAAGAGCTTCTGGTTCGATGTGAAGGTCGCCAAGCAGGGCAACATGAACGAGGCGGTGGACACCGCCGATCGTGAGCCGTCTGAGTCTTGGACGGTCAAGCCCAAGAACCCTGTTAAGGTTCTGACCAACGGCGAGACCGGATCGGGTCTGACCGAGAAGGACGTGCTCGCCGCCAATATGTTCTATAACGCGAACATTACGGCGCATTCTAACGGCTATGCCTCTCAGCTCACCATCACGGACACGGTGAATACCGCTGATGTCACGATCGGTGATAAGGGGACCGACAACCCGGATCGTGTTCAGATGCTTGGCCCGAATGGCCAGCGTGTGAAGGCCGATGTGACGATCGATCGTTCCGTCGAGGGCAAGGTTGTCATTTCCGGTACCGTGAAGGACATCGTGGACCAGGGTAACTACACTCTCATGGTTCCGACCTACACGAAGGCGACCGGTGCTGACTACCGCATCCCGGATGACTCCAAGGTGTGCTACACCGAGGCCCAGGACCACTGCCTCGCTGGTAACTCTGCTGAGACCGGCAAGGTGACCCCGGATCCTGACAAGGTGTGGACTGCCGATGAGACTGAGGCGCGTACGACTGCTGACCCTGAGCGCACGAACCAGAAGGGTGTGGACCAGAAGTCCTTCCTGCCCGGTGATAAGGTCTCGGCTGTGGTCAACGATCACATCGCCGCGTACCTCCAGTACGCTCTTGAGGAATACTCCATCACGGATGACTGGTCGGATGGCCTGGCCTACGTCACGATGGACGGCGCTCCGAAGGTCTACTTCCAGGGCAACGATGTCACTGATCTCTTTGAGATCACCAACGACATCGAGAAGGGTGTGACCACCGCGAAGGCGAAGCCTGAGTTCCTGGCCAAGACTGCGCGTCTGACTGAGCCCGGTGAGGTCAAGCTGGTTATCTCCGGTCAGTTCCGTCGTGACTACGACACTGACGGCGAGACGAAGCAGCTCATTAACAAGGGCTCCGTCACCTGGAACAACGAGTCTAAGGTCACCAATGAGCCGCCTATCTTCACCGTGACTCCCAAGCCCGCGATCGACGTGGAGAAGTTCACGCTGTCTGAGGGCCTTGAGGCTGGTGACCGTGACGAGGCCGATAACGCTCTGACGCTCGCGTCTGCGAAGGATGAGACTCAGATCGGCTTCCTGGTGACAAACACCGGCGAGGCTGACCTCGTGAATGTCTCTCTGACCGATGCGACGCATGAGGGCACCACCGGTAACGTCACCGGTATCGTTTGTGAGATTCCGGCTGAGCAGGCTGCTGCTGATCCGGCGAACGCCGGTGTGACCGGCGGCGCGACTGCTCAGACTGTCAAGGTTGCTGGCGACAAGATCGGCACCCTGAAGGTCGGTCAGTCTGTCTCCTGTGTCGGTACCCTGACCGGCGTTGAGGAAGGCACGCTGCACAGTGACACCGCCACTGTGGTTGGCGAGTCCATCCACAACGGCAAGAAGGTTACTGATTCCGATGATTGGCACGCGAAGGTGGATTCCCCGGCTACGCCTGCTCCGAAGGGCGCTGTGACCGGTGAGGTCGCTGGTGCGAACACCGGCCTGATGGCTGCTCTGGGCGGTCTCATGGCTGCGATCGGTCTGGGTGGCGGTGCTACCTGGTTCGCTCGTCGGAAGGCCCATGTTGCCGCCAAGCACTGATGTGCTAATATGATCACTGACTCTCAAGAAGGTGATCAGTACGTGACCCCCGTGGTAGCCCCACGCTACTGCGGGGGTTACGTGTATCTTTGCACATGGATGGGTAGCATTATGTGTAGTAGAATGGCTCGTGTACCAGTAGAATCGACCAAGAAAGAGGTCCCACTTATGACTGCCCCTGTGATTATGATGCCCGATGTTGACGCTGTTCCTGCCCTGATCGATCGCCGCGATGTGCCCACGTCGTTGGTTGGTTTCGTCGGTCTCAAGCGATCGGGCAAAGACACTGCTGCGCAGGGTCTGATTACCCGAGGCTGGAAGCGCATGGCGTTTGCCGATCCGCTTAAAGAGATGAGCCTCAAACTGCGCGGTGTGTGGGTGGAAGTGCCAGAAGGCATCCATCTCGCTCATGCGGTTGGTGGCACGCCGCGCTATGGTGGCGGTTTCGCTAAGTACCACGAGGTGGTCGACGCTCTGGGTATGGAGAAGGCGAAGGATCTTGTTCCTGATGTGCGCACTGTGCTCCAAACGCTCGGCACAGACTGTGTGCGCGGCACGTTGGGCGAGCGAACGTGGACGGATCTGACCGGCCAGCGTGTGCAAGAAGAGCTCGCGCGCGGTGAGGCTGTGGCGCTCACCGATGTCCGTTTCGATGAAGAGTTCACTCTCGTGCATGATCTCGGAGGTCTTGTGATCGGCGTGTGGCGAGGGGATCAGGATTCCCTCGATCGAGCACTGGTTGACGCCTCTGTTGGGGTGCTTCGTTCTCCTTGTGACAGTCACGTGTCGGAGACCAACGCATACAACTTGTTGCAGCGTGCTGATGTCGTGATCTGCAACTGCGGGTCTGTTGATGACCTGTATCGCGCAGTGTGGGACATTGTTGGCTAATAGTTGGTCCCAGCACTGCATATGTGGCGCTTATCTGGTCATAACGTGACCCGGTAAGCGCCGTTTTGCTTGATGTATGAGGCGAATGGGTGTATTATGGCCTATAGGTGACCAGATAAGAACCACTCATCATCTGGTTATGCGGTCCATTACTAGCCTAGATAAGAGAGGTAGGTGCTTATGCCTAAGCGCTTCACTGGTACTGTTCCCAGGCCACAGTCCCGTCGTTTCCGGGTTTCTGTGCCTGATGCTGATGAGTCGGTCCTCGCATGGATCGGTGCGCAGTCTGATCTCAGCGCATCTGTGCGCAGTCTGATCCGAGAGGCGATCGAGCGGCACGGGTACCGTGACGCGACGTGTTATCCGGTTCAGCAGCAACCACGTCGAGGTCGTCCACCGAAGTCCACAGAGCTTACAGACCAGGCCGAGCAGCTTGAGACTGTCGATGGACACCCGATTGCTCAGTCGATCGGCATACTGATGCCGAAGCCGGAGCTGGATCACGAGCTTCTCATGGTTCCTGCGTCTCATGAGGATGTCACCGATGAGCCTGAGATTCATGATGATTCTGCCGGTTCCGATGATGCCGTCAACCCCCTGAACGATATGGAAGATGTGCTTGGCGCACTGCGTTGAGCACGCACAACAAAGAGAAAACAGTGCAAAAAGACAAGAGAAAGTGAGTACACATAATATGGCTTCTTCTGCAATCCCCGCCTCTCTGAACACGATGACGCTCCTTGGCGGTATCGATGTCGGTAACGGCTACGTCAAGGGTTTGGTGCGGGGGACGCGCACCGATAAGGCTGGCAAGCCTGTCATCGACACGATCGATCTTCCCAGTGGCGTGGCTCTGATGACCAGGCCGAACTCGTTGCCGAAGCCCGATGTCGAAGCGACGGAGGTATGCGCTGATGACTTCTACAACGACCTCGATGTGTCGTTCTCGTCCCCGATGGTGAGCAACACGTATCGCCACCTGTTCGGTAAGCGATCGCTTACCGCGAACGGTGCGTTCGATGAGTTTAACGTCGTGGGCCGACGCTCGAAGGCTGAGCAGGAGCTGTCCAAGGTACTGATCCTTGGGTGCTTCGCTGCGAAGGCGCTGCGTGATTACGTGGCTGTTGCGAAGGCTCTGCCTGCATCGGAGCTCATCGTCGACGCGCGCGTCGCTGTCGCTCTGCCGATCGATGAGTACATGCGCCATCGCACCAGCTACAGCGCCGAGTTTATGGGTGCCGCGCACCTGGTGACTGTGCACAACTTTGAGACCCCTGTCGTGGTGCGCATTACGTTCCGCGATGTGGTGGTGATGGCCGAAGGTGCCTCTGCGCAGTGGGCCATCACGGAGAAGGGCGTGCCACTCATGCAGGCTATGCTTGCCGATGTGCGTTCTCGTGGTCTCGCACTGGAAGGTGTCACAGCAGAAGATGTCCTGGCGGCTCGTAACACGATCGGTATCGACATCGGTGAGGGAACGATTAACTTCCCGGTGTTTACCAACGGTAAGTTCAACGCGGACGCCTCTGTGACGTTCGGTGAAGGCTACGGCACTGTGCTGACCCGTGCGTTGGAGTCTATGGACGCGGAAGGCTTCCACACTGGTTTTACCAGCAGGAAGCAGCTGGCGGATTTCCTCCAGCGTGAGCCGTCGTCGCTCAAGAAGAACTTCTACAACAAGGTGCGCGCCTACGTCGATCGTGAGATCGAGTTCTTCGCCCGAGCTGCATCTGACCAGTTCGGTCGTGTGCTCAGTGTCGTGGGTGCGACGACTGAGGTCGTGTTCGTGTTCGGTGGTGGCTCTGGCCCTGTGAAGGACGCGCTGTACCCGCTCTTGCTGAGCAAGGTGGCGGAGATGAACACCGAGGACGCAATGCCGGTTCTCTACCTGGATGCGTCGTACTCGCGCTCTTTGAACCGCGAGGGTCTGTACTCGATTGCTCAGGCGTCTGCTGCTCAGTACAGCAAGGCTGTGAAGCCTGCTAAGCGTGCTGCCAAGAACAGCACGAAGAACGGAGAGTGACCGGATGTCTACGTCTACGAGTCCATGGGATGATGCTTTGCGCCGTTACAGCGCGCGCGAGCACACGCATGATGACATCGTGACTGAGTCTGGTGTGGCGGCAACGCAGCGTAGTGAGAACAACGCCGTTGCCGCCACAGGCGCTGCTCTGCCTAGTTTCGATGACATTGTGAATGGCGATGGGACTAGCCCTGACAAGACTCAGTCTAAGGCCGGGTCTTTGGTTGTTCCGTCGACGCTCGATGAGGTGTTGCATGATGGTGGGGTTGCCCACGGTAAGCAAGGCACGCAGAACCCGAAGAACAAGCGGAGCAAATGGCGCGCTGCTCTGACAGCATTGGCATGGCTTCTTGTCACGAGTCTGGTCTGTGGCGGTCTCTACCTGATCTATCGCTCATATGATGAGGCTCAGGTTGAGCAAGAACTTCCGGTGCCGACTCAGACATACCAGGAGGCGGAGGTTTCAGACGAGCCTGTCGAGGCTGCTGATGATGTGCTCACTCACGAGTGGGATGTCGTGAACGCTGACTCTGATCAGGGTTCGAACACGTGGGAGATCAACACCGAGGATTACCGGATTAGCACGATGTCTGTTGCCCGTATGGCCCCTGGATCTGTGTTCATCCCGGAGTCCGGTATCTACATGGAGCTCCAAGGGTCTGATTCGTTCGAGGCGTCTAACTATGGCGATCTTCAGACGATCCATGTGCCGACTAACGTACACCGAGGTGTGTGGTATTCAGCTGGAGCGCCTCTCACTGCATCTGATACTGGAGTTCTCACCGGCATTCGTCCGGGGTTTGATACGCCACAGTCTGCTACCCGGCCCGCTCCGTCTTCTTCTGCCTCTTCTTCCGAAACCGTGCAGTCTGGAACACAGACAAGCACAGAGAAGATAACTGGTGGCGAAGGAACGACGTTCATCGCTTCTCATGTGGCGTGGACAAAGCGTCATCGCGGCGCGCTGTACACCATGGCGACAGATGTCGAGCAGGGTGAGCTCATCTGGGTGAAGGGCTTCGATGGATCCCTGTCGACGTGGCGTGTGAACGGTATGTGGGTGGCTGAGCACCAGGCGTTCCCAGAGGACTACTTCAGTCCCACTGGTCCGCGTCGTCTGGTGTTGACGACCTGTGGTGGCCGTGTGAACAGCTACGGTTACTATCAGCAGAACGTGTTCCTGGTGGCAACGCCTGTGCCTGTCGTTCTATGAGCGGCTCTGTGAGGGGCGAAAGCGCAGAGAGCCAGCGATAAAGCAATACCCCGTAGCAACGGTGTGCAACCGTGCTACGGGGTATTGGTGTTGTTTGCGATATCCTGTTGTGCGATTCAGTTGTTGATCAGAATATTACCCTGTTCTTTTCAGAAGGGCATGTCCTGATCGAACCCGTCACCGAACGGATCGGACGCATTGAGCGCGTCGTCCGCGAAGACGGGGGCTTGGGGAGCCTGCGAAACAGGGGCAGGAGCAGCAGCAGGAGCGACAGGAGCGGCAACAGGCTGCGAAGCCTGAGCAGCGCGGTTCTTCGCATCCTGCTCGGCGGCGCGTCGGGCGAGACGTGCAGTCGTCACCTCGCGCTTTTCATCCATCTGAACGTCATCGACGATGTTCTTAGGGATGTAGTGGGTTTCTCCGGTATCGGGATCCGTGTACACATCGGTAGTCGGGTGGTGCATGACGGTCACCAGGTCACCCTGATGAATCATGTCAAAGACACCGTTTCCACGGTCGTTGGGGATGAAGCGCTCGACAGACACCGCATCGGTGCCGCGTTCGCCGTTTCGCTTGGTGAAGTTCTGGTCGGCCAGAACGGTGAAGCGAACCGTACGCGAACCGTCCTTATTGGTGAAGAAACGCGGATCAGAGGCCAGGCGACCCTTGATAACACCGAAGTTCTTGGGGTTAATGTTTGCCATTTGTGTATCTCCTTCGTATGGCGAGTGGTGGATCTTATGATCCTCTATCAATAATTATCCTAGTACATCTGCGATGTACGAAAGGGATTCTTAGTCTTCCTTGAAGAAGACTTTTTGTGATCACTGCTGATCTCGATCAGCAGCTCCATGGTTGGTCGATAGACGCTATCGACAATCACGACGGGTGCGTTGTATTCCTTCAGAAGCTTGAAGAGCACACCGTTTGGGATGATGTCGCCGTTGTTGCTATTCACCCATTGATCATCCCCGATGGACATGAACGTGGGGTCGTGATAACCGTTGGTGTCAATGACGGTACCGGGCTTGAAGCAGCCGAGTTCATAGGGCTCTGTGATGGTGATGAGTTCACGATTCATGGTTCTACTCGTTTCTCAGAACTGGATGATCTTGAATTCACCAGACAGTTCATCAGTGATGAATTCGATCATCTCTTCCATGTCCTTTTCGACACCGGAGTCGCCAATCCAGTGGCTCGGTCTGCCGTTTTTGAAGACTAGGAAGAAACACCCGCATCCATCATCAGTCATATCGATGACTGCCGGTCCACAGAGGAAATCGAGAAGGTTGTAGTGATTCCCCAGACCATCGACGAATCCATGTCGACCTAGTTCTGCTTGATATGCATGGGTCGGCTTAGTTGGTTGCTCATTCGAGAGAATCTGAGCAACCTTCTGTGCGATTTGGCTGATGTCCTTATCATCAAGCATCTGAGCTCTCCTTTGCTTCGTTGTGATTGTCGACGATTGATGTCGCCGGATGACGTTTCATTGAGATCGAAATCGGTTTGCATGTGTCTGCGAAAACCCATAATGTTCATGTGTTTGATCTCCTCGTATCTTCTATTAGAGTTGGATGATTGTGAACTCACCCCAGAGTTTCTCATCGAGAAACTCAGCCATTTCTTCGACTGTCCTCATATGGGACTGTTCGCTCATCCAATGTGGCACGCCATGTTGATCGAAGATTAGATAGAAGTAACCATAATCATCGTAAGACATGTCGATGATTGCAGGGGCTTCTTTAGAGTAGTCACCGAGGTCGTAAAGATCTCCGTTGCCATCCTGAAAATCAAATCGGGTGATGGTCGTGTGTGCAGATTTCTGCTTGTTGCGTCGCCGTTGTCTGTTTTCACTGATGCGATTATCAATCATGCGTTTGGTGAACTCAGCACCAATACGCTTGATGTCTTCGTCGGTCAGCATTTTGTGTTTTCCTCCCCTTCTTTTTTGATCGGTCATCTTGGATAAGAGACTAATGAAAGACACGGTGCCCAGGGTCAATGATCTCGTAGCCGTATTGATGACATAGGGCGTTGAATGCGTCTTCACTGTAGTAGTTACCCTTGTTGTCTAACCAATAATAGGTTAGTTCACCAAGGACGAGAAAGAACGATTTGTTCAACCGTTCGATACGCACCAGGGCACCGCTGCCGATTCTTTTTAGGTAAATAATCTGTGGAATGAACACAAGCACATCCTTAATAACACTTAGAAGTGAATCGTGCGGGATTAAAGATGATTTCGACAGGCCAATACTGACCTTCAATGACATCGTTCAAGAATCGGTAAGCGCTCTTTGTTTCGCCTTCGGTGTTTGTCCACACACTATGGAAAATAGGTTCACCAACTTGTTTAGAAAGTGTCCATTGTTGCCCATAGTGGTAAACGACTATTCCAGGAATGAGAATATCGACGTAAAAGAGCTTAGCTTTCGGGTTATCGCGGTTTTCGTCGAAAATATTGATCTTGGTTGTGTAGGCTAAGGTCACTAGTTCGGCGTAATTCTTCGATAGTTCGCTCAATGGGTTGATTTTCATAGCAAAGTTCCTTTTACCCTTCTAGTAGTACTTCGACGCAACCCTCATCGTCAATCATCTTGCACAGAAACTCGTGGACACTGTAAGAGACAGATTCTTCATCGGTCCACGTTCCTTCAAGGTCCATCATTCCGAAAGGGCAGCTATAAAAGTAAGTGTGGTTGTTAAACCTTACGACGGTGCCAGCATCAAGAAGCTCACCGTAAGGACGGTTTGAGAGGGCAGTGGTGTCCTTGTCTTTGACAGGAATTTCAACATCGCGCATCTTCCACGTTAGTGCACAGTACAGTTCGTTCAGTTCATTGAGCGGGTTTGTGTTTGTAGTCATTTTTCAAAGCCTCTAATTTTTACTTGTTTTCCTTCATGCTGGAATTCATGATCTCTTCAGCGACGCACGTACTGCAACAATTATTGTCGCCCATGCCCTTTTCGAAGGCCGTTTCCAGTGCGTCTGCGAGCCAAGCTTTAGAGACGGTGAATGTTCCATCGTTATTACGCTTGATGCCGTTAGCCATTGATCTATCTTTCTATTTTTTGTTTGTAGTGTGTATAAAGAAAGCGCCGGAATCATTACGAATTCGAAACCGGCGCTTTCTTTAGTCAGTTGGTCTCGTACATGATGTCGACTCCGAAAGCGAGCGCGGCCTGGTGCTCCAGGGTGCATCCTCGCGTAGTGTCCCACCCGTCGCACATGTAGATCACGTGTGCCTGTGAGAGGCGCATCAGAGCGAGGCCTATGTGCCACAGTGCGGGGTTGACGATACTGTCGCTGACAACATCGTACTTGAAGTCCTCTTCGTAGACAGTATCAATTGGTTCGTAGCCAGCAGCCCTAACAGCTGCTTCAGCCTTCTCTCGCTGCGACGTGACTTTGTCGGGATCGATGCCCTTCATAGGCTGGGAAATGACTGCGTACTTGGTGGACATGATGAGATCCTTTCGATCTTGTCACCCACAGTTAACCAGGCTGAGGGTGATCCATAGTCAACGCTAGAAAGGAAACAAATACGCGTTGACTAGCTCTCGAACTAGGATTCGAACCTAGGCTCTCGGAACCAAAATCCGATGTGCTGCCGTTACACTATTCGAGATAAAGCCAAGTGCGTTACTTGGCCGAGTGGTTGTGGGCCAGGCAGGACTCGAACCTGCGGTGTGTCGTTAACTGTGACCGATTTACAGTCGGCTCCCTTCGCCGCTCGGGGCACTGGCCCTTATGACTATGGCCACCATACGTGCTTGTCATTAAACGTATGGTGGCCTTTGGCTGAAGTCAATAATCAGCCGCGAGTAGTCACCCGCAATACAGATGTCCTCGCATTTGTATCGTCGGAATGGCGGGATTCGAACCCGCGACCCCCTGCTCCCAAAGCAGGTGCGCTACCAAGCTGCGCCACATTCCGTGTTTTCTTTGTTGTGTTGCAGGTTTACTCTTTGGGCCTCAGATCACCTCTGTTCTGTCTTTAGTAAAGACAGCGGCCCAAAGAGCAAACCAGATGCGGTAAGCCATTGGAAAGGTGATTTCCAATGGGTCCGCTACCTCTCTATCTGTCCTGTCCAAGAGAGGAGTTAGTGGGGATGCTGTTTAGTCGACGATAACTCACACACAAACGCCTCATGGCGCAAATGTCGACTTTCGGAGTGCGACCCCGTACGTGATCCCCGATCACGGCAACCGATGCATCCGCTTGATCAGAGCGGCAGGCGACAAGGCCTAATCATCCAGCATTGCTCGGCTGCATGGTGGTCCCCTCGGTGGGATTCGAACCCACACGCTCGTTCTGAGCACCTGATTTTGAGTCAGGCGTGTCTGCCGGTTTCACCACAAGGGGGTGGTTAGTACATTCAGTACATGTACCAGTGTACATTACCTCCCCCGGTACATCTGTGATGTACAGGGGTACATACAAACATACGCAGGGGAGGTAACATCAACTGACTGGCTCGATGAAGTTATCGATGAGCAGGGTAAATGGGGATGTACGTGGCGATAGCCCGACGATCCATGTTGATCTGCTCTCTGAGATCCTCAGCAAGAGACTCATCATCCCAATGACCGCCGTCAGGGCTGATCCAATCGCGTTGACACTTCATGTACTGACGATCCTCATGAGTGACGTTCTCAGTGGGGCCGACAGTGATGATCAGCGTTCCCACTGGGAGAGAACTCAGATCGGTTTCATGACGCATGTCGAGAAACACGACTGTCGTCGATGAGGCTGGGGCAGTAGCGGTAGACATCTATTACCCCTGTCAGTTCTCAGAGGTCTCAGTGTCGGTGTTCGCCTGAGCCTGGGTCGCGTGAGCAGCCTCGTAGGCTGCAACGATGTCCTGGCTCAGCTGGCCTCGCTTGGCAATGGTGTGACCGTTGGCGGTCGCCCATGCTCGGATCTGTGCAGTCTTTTCGCGCTTGGCGCGAGCCGCTGCGCTAGAGCTGCGCGACTTGCGTGCGTTGCTGCGCTTGTTGGCCGGTGCACGGCGAGCATGCTCAATGTAGGGCGCGAGCGCCTCGTTGAACGCAGCCGCGTTGGCCTCAGAGAGATCGATGATGTAGTCCTTGCCGTTCACGCTGAACGGGATGGTGGTGTCAGCAGGCACGCCAGTGATGTCATCGATGAGCTCAGTGGTCTTGTATTCCTTACGCATTGTTTTCTCCTTGTTGTCTTGTTGTTCTTGAAAAGAGAGAGGCTCCAGAGAGCATTGCATCTCCAGAGCCTCTCTCTGTCTCATGACTACCGACCTACGTCAGTTGCCAGTGTTCTGGCGACGACGCAGCACCATCAGAACGCCACCAGCGGTGACGAGTGCAGCAGTACCCGCGATCATCAGGCCAGTGTCGCTGGCACCGGTCTGAGCCAGACCCGTGACAGCACCCTTGTTCTCAGACGTGCTGTTACCCGGCTTGTCCGGGGTAGCGGGCTGAGAGGGCTGAGTCTTCGGTTGAGAAGGAGTTTCCTTGGGTGTCTCCTTGGGCTCAGGCTTCGGAGCAGGCTTCTCGGACGGAGTGCTGGGCTTGGGATCCGGCGTCACAGACGGTTCGGACGGCTTCGGGCTGGGAGCCGGAGTGTCCGGGGTCGGAGCAGGAGTAGGATCGCTCGGCTTGGAGGGCTGAGACGGTTCCGGCTTTGGCTGCTCAGACGGAGTGCTGGGCTTCGGATCGGGGTTAGGGGTCGGCTGCTCAGGCGTGGGCTTCGGATCCGGCTTGGGCTGCTCAGGGGTAGGAGTCGGAGTCGGGTCCGGCGTCGGAGCAGGCTTGGGATCCTCAGGCGGAGTCACAGGAGGCGTAGACGGCTCCGGCGTAGGCGCAGGAGCAGGTGGAGTCGACGGCTCGGGAGTCGGAGCGGGCTTCTCGGGTTCCGGGGTGACAGGTGGCGTCACCGGAGGCTCCGAGGGCTTGGGCTCAGGCTCAGGAGTCGGCGTGGGCTTAGGCGTATCCGGCGTAGGAGTGGGCGTGGGAGTCGGGGTCACCGGCTTCGCGTCCTCGCCAGTCTCGGCACCAGACGAGCCCTTGGCTCGCCAGGTGGCCGTGGTGCTGACTTCCTTGTTGTTGATCGTCGCCTTGTTCGTCATCTCCTTCTCGGGAGTGACGACCACAACGCGGATGCGAGCCATGTGGTCACCCTTCAGTTCGTTAGGGATCGTGAAGGTAGCACTCTTGCCGTCTGCGCTCTTCGTGACCTTAGGCTTGGCCACACCGACGTTGTTCCAGTCGATGGGGTTGGCCCAGTCACCGTCGACAGTCGTCATGGTGACACCGCCCTGGTAGGTGGCATCGTCACGAGTCTCCGTGATCGTGATGGTCTGACCCGGCTGGCCCTGGGCCTGAACCCAGCAGCCGAACTTGTAGAGGCCCTCTGCGGTCTTGCCATCAGACCAGCAGAATTTGCCGTCGCCCTTGGTGACGGGCTCACCGACGACGCCTCGGCCCAGGCCGACTGTGTACTTCGTACCGTCGACGACGACGTTGGTCGTGGTCTTGCCGACACTGGACTTGGTCAGCACGGCTTCGAGCTTGACGAAGCCGTTCTTCAACGACCCATTGCCGCCCAGAGTTGCAGCGATGTCCTCGGTGACGACACAGTTGAATGCGCCGTTCTCGGCGGTGCACTTACCGATCTTCTTCTCAGAGCCATCCAAGGCGGTGGCCTTGAGATCGACACTGTTGAATCCGTTGGGCACCTGGAGGCCGTCCCCGAGGCCCACAGAGAAGGTGGCACCCTTCTCGACCTTATCACCCGCGTAATCGACGCGGATGTCCAAAGTGGCGTTGACGGAGTACTTGTCTCCGTAACGGCCCTTAACATCGGTCTTGACGATCTTGATGCCGCCCGTGGCGGTGGACGCACCGGGCTCGGTGCCGACGATGCCGTTGTTGCCGTCAGCAGATGCCGAGTTGGCGTCAGTGTTGTTGGCTGCGCCGTTGGTGTCCGTGGTAGCGGCCTGAGCAGCCATAGGGGCTGCAAACAGAAGCGTGGTAGCGACCACAAGGGTCAGCCCGGACTTTCGCTTCTTGAAAATCTTGTTGAGATTCATTGGGTAACTCTTCCTTTCGTGAAGGGTGTGCTGGGGATGATGGGTTCATCCCCAGAGAAGATCTCTGCGCATCTGTGATGCGTGGGAGAACATTCTGATCTCAGTTTACTTGATAACTGAGGATATTGGGTGATGTACGGCTAGACAAAGAACGTGCAATTTCCCTTGAATGTTTGTACGAGAACGTCACGGATATGTTCTGTTGGTGCATCTTCGGGTATCTCACACTTGATGACGATCGTGCGGTTGTACCGTAACGAGGCATCAAAGACGTACGAGATGGTCCCACGCAGTCGCTTGGGCGTGACGTTACAGTTCTTGGTGAGCACCGAGTACACAGCGAGAGCCTTGCTTTCGATCTCGTCGCTGGACATGCGTGAGAGGTCCTTATCTGAGTACTCGTCGGGGGAGAAATCAGGTGGAATTGGGGCGGGGAGTTCAACGCGCATTCTGATGTAGCGACGTGGTTTGAAACGTTTGATGAGATTGATGAGAGACATGATGATCCTATCTGTTGTATCTACTGTCTTGTTACGTTTAAGAGAATAGCCTAAGAAGGATATACATCAATGGAGGAATGCCGATTATTGCACCGATGAGACCGATGAGAATGAAGAGATTCTTTTCATCATTGGTAGCTTTAGATTTTTATGGCGCAGAAGGTAGATATATTCATTCTTGCGCTGTTTGTACTCGCTGTACGCTGACGTATAGGGATTATAGTTACTCTTACTTGACCAGTGGGCTGCACCCATGTATCGCCAATAGCTCATACGTTCTTCGTTTTCGTATGTGGGATTGGCGCGGTATTCCATTTCGTATGCATTTGCCAGATCGTATGAAATACCTTCAAGTTCGTCGATGGCAGGAATTGTCCGGTTGATGTAGACCTCTCGCTGCTGACGTTCATACGCTTCGAGCAAATCGTCGATATTGTTAGTGTCTGGTGACGGGTGTCCACAGATTTCACACATTAGTTTCTCCTTCATTGATACCGCATAGCAAAGTCCGCCCCTACCAATAGCAAGCGTATGAGCTACGGGTAGAGGCGGACTGTTGTCAAGAGATTAGCGATCAGATCTCATCAAGCGAGTATTCTCGACCAGCGCGGATGCGCATGATTTCGAAATCAGCCACGTCACTGACAGTGCGGCAACTGGCTTTGTGCAGACGGTTGTAGCGATCGATGTAGCTGTTGACCAGCTCAACAGTGGCGGTGAAGCCGACAGGCTCAGCGTCGGGGTTGCGAAGCTCAAGGATGTCGGTGAGGATCTTCGCCTCAAGCAGATCCTTCATGATGGTTGTGTCGGTGATTTCGTAACGATCGTATCCGAGGAAGTTGTTGAATTCGATGTTGTTGTGTCGGAAAGTCATGTGGGTTCCTTCTTTTGTTGGTTGTTGTTGTTGTTGTTATGGGGTGTTACTTCTTTTTGCGTGAGTTCTTTTTGGTTGTGCGCGATGTTGCCTCAACTTGCTTCTTTTGTTCTAATAGATATAGAACGACTTCAAGTGTCGATGTTGGCTTGAAATTATGTGCAAGATTGAGGAAAATGTCCCCATGTTTGATGAAAGGTGTAGTTGGGATACGCACCAGGTCTTTTGCACTATTGAGACGTTTGAGAATCTTATTGTATTCGTCGATGTTGTCATCAATTGTTTGGGGTGCTGTAATCTCTGCTCGCGATGCCTTCTTTTCATAGGGGTTGTGACCATTGATGAAAGCGATGACATCCCGCTTCGTATAGGGCGGGATGTGATCATCGATGTTGATATAGAATAGCTCGTCGTTTGTTTTGAGGAAAGCATATTCTGTATCGGCTACATCAACATGAAGGATGTGACCAGGCTGCATCTTTGTGAGAACAACATCAAGGAGTTCTGCGTGTTCGACAAAATTGACAGCGTTAACGTCGATCGTCATATCCATGCTCTGCTCCTTTCTTTTAGTTTGCCATTGATAACATGAAGAACATAACCATCGCCATTGCACTAAAAATAGCACCTGCGATGCTGAATGCAGCAGATGTGTATTTTCCTTCTGCAATTTCTCCAGGGATCATTACCAAGTCAACAATGAGTATGATAAGCATCGCGATTCCCCATAACGTGTTGCTCATGTTGTAACCTTTCTGTTTTTCTTTGTTAGATCAATGCCGCAATGTCAATCATGATGATGACGAGGAAGAAGCTCATGAGAACAGAGCTGCTGATGAGAAATGCGATATGACGCTTGCGGTGTGTGGGTTGCGCTGTTGCCATGTTGCGTGGCAGTGCCATAAGAGTGACAAACAGCAACACAGTGAGTACAAATCCTGCGACATGAGCAGGGGTGGTAGATGCGATGCTCATTGCTGCGTCAGACCCAGATGAGCCATGCTTCTGGTTTTGCATTGATGCGCCCCAGCATCCATGCGTCATCGTGTGCGCATTCGATGTTGTTGCTATCGATCCAGAGATTGAATCCATCGCAGTACGTCTTCATGTATCGATTGCCTTCGCTGTCTTCGACAACGGTACCGATTGCAAGACGATTGAAGGGCGTGGTGAGCGTACTGAAGATAACGGGTGGATGAATGGACATAGAGTGTTCGCCTTTCTTGTGATTGTATGCATGTAAGAGTGCCTCCACAGGGGCTTGAACCCTGGACCCACGGATTAAAAGTCCGTTGCTCTACCAACTGAGCTATAGAGGCTGTGTCCCCTCGGTGGGATTCGAACCCACACGTCCTGTTTTGAACACTGGAACCTAAATCCAGCGCGTCTACCTGTTTCGCCACGAGGGGTGGGCTCTCTGATTAGCGGTGTTGATGCTTGTACGTATCAGAGAGCTTTGTGATGATGGGTGAGAACTGTTCACCACTCGTCTGTTAGGGTGAAGATACAGCCCTCGAATTCAACGCGTTTGATGAGATCATCGAGCATCCTGATGTTCTCGTTCAGAATGTCAGTCAGGATCGGTTGATCGTCGGCTCTCTTCTCACCCTCCAGCTGATCACGCAGCAACTTCATGCTGCGCGTGATGAGGGATTGCGCTTTGTCATTGAGTTCCATGGTGTTCTCCTTTCTTATTGGTCATCAGTTTTTGGTGGTGCTTTTACCACACAAAGCGCGAGCTTGTCCTAATACTACCCTGGATGATCTTGGTAGTATCGGAGCTATCTGCGGCATTACAGCGTCGAACGATTTCTGCGAGCTCATCATTAGTGTGATAATCGTTCCATGGATCTACCCACACGCAAAAAGGTTCATTGGGGTTGTATGGTCGATGGACGTGATAGAACGTATTACACCCCGGTGGATCAATGATCGTACCTGCGGAGAAGTCACTTGCCTTGAATACATGGCGATTGCCATCAGGGCCTTCGGCTTCGAACATGTCGCCAGTGAGCTCTTCTGGCTCACTCCTATCTTCTGTCATTGCCTTTTCAGCCTTTTCGGAGGTATCAATGGGATTATCTCCATTGTCTCTATCGGTGATGAGAGACTTATCAATGTTGACGTTAAAGGTGTCGCAGAAGTAATCAAGAGCGCGATCGAGATCGGCCTTGACATCGAAGTCGGATTCATTTTCTTCAGAGATTTCATCGCGAAAAGCATCGTTGAGCATGTCGTTGAGCAATTCAACGAATGCCTCTGCGTTACCTATGAAGGTCTGAGTATCCATGTGCGCTTGCCTTTCTGTATTAGTCAGCTAACACGTATTTCGGGTTAGCGGTTTGGATCGGCTTCATCCGTAGTTCTGTGTAGCGATTGAGATATGACTGGTAGTAAGAGTCCCAGTCTGGTTCGACAGCAGAGTTCCAAGAACGGAACAGCTTGGTGATGTGGTCTCGAACCTCTTGTGAGATTCCTCGTCTACCGGCGTATGCAAGCACAACACCACCCTCGGGATTGAACTTGATAACGTCATCGAAGTTGTCACGAATGGCGTAGTGATGCCGATAGTATCGGCGGTGCTTGCGGATGAAGCGCAAACCCATTCCGAGATCGGCTTCGTGTTGAATTTCGTGGCACTTGTAGATAATCATGCGTGTTGTTCCTGCTTCTGCTTGTTTTTGCCCTGTAGTTCGTACCAATCCTGATCGTCGATCGGATCGGGTAGATGCACCTTGCGATTGAGAATCTTTTCCAGGTTCTTGGCGATGCGTTCATCGTGGAGAACCGACTTGTGTACACGTACACTCACAGGGATACTACGTCCATACGTGTATTCAAGAATAACCTTGGTATCGGGTCGATTAGAGTATCCGATTTCGTATCGGTATGAGATCCCATCAGTGAACACCTTGGTTCGCTTGACGTTCCATCCTCGGAAGATGAAAATCCTAGCCATTGTGAAGCTCCTTTAGTAGTGTATTTACCTTGTCCATGTTGGGATTTTGACGGGGGTACACCCTGGCATCAGGAATGTCCAAATCGTTACCGCATCCGCAAATCGAAATGGATTCTGTCTCGAAGAGCAACTCATACAGATCTTTCACAAGACCGTTGTATTCGTTGTAGCGAAAGAATGATCCACTGCAATTATGAGATCCCGTGAGATTGTCGAGATATTCGGCAATGTAATATTTTGCCTTGTTACAACCAATTGCTGTATACGGTTTATCGAACTGATCTCGATCGAGCTTATTAACGACGTATTCGAGAATGTTCATCAGCAGTAACCTCCGTGATACAGGTATTGGATCCCATTAGGGTGGAATCCCAACGGATCATCATCGTTTGTGTCGATGTAGAATCCACCGAAAGACTCAAGATACCTGTGTTCGACCTTGTCATAGTAGTCGAGTCGGCACGATGTCCATTCGAAGTTAGGCATGTTGGCCTTGAAGCGAATTCGTGAGGGCAACTTGATAGTGACGCCATCTCCGCAATCAACGGTGGTGTATTCGCGGATTTCATCTTCGTCGCTGATCTGGTTAAGAAGCCAGACGATGTCTTCTGCCGAATAGTGGCGGAGTTCGTCATAGCTTCCCGCATCGGTTACAAGATTCAGATTGTATACCCTTGCGGACAGCCACTTGGGAATTTTGATAGGAGTCTCGGTCATGGTTGTTTCTTTTGTGTGAGTTGTTGGGGATGTGATGGAACGGCGGTGGATAACCACCGCCGTTCCAGGGATGTCACAGATCAGCCGAAGTGAATGATCTTGGAGACATTGGTATCGTTAGTGGCGTTGGCGTAGCGAGCCGTTTCGGCCAGTTCGTCATCGGGGAGCATTCGACCCATGACACTGATCCACACATAATGGGTGTGATCGTCATGGGGAACCACAGCCTTGAAGAATTCAATACCCTTAATGGTGATGACTGCGCCGATGTTGAATTCGCTGGCTCGGTACACACCATAGATACCGTTGAGATCCTTAGCGCCGAACATATCGTCGGGAAGCAGCGTGTTATTCTCAGACTTAGCCTGCTCGTCTGCCGTTTCTGCGTCGGTCTGTTCAGCGGTGTTATCCTCGATGAATGCTGCGAGCTTGTCGAAGTCAATACCCAGAGTCTCAGAGAGAGCCTTTCGAGCATAAGCCTGCTCGTTCTTCTTCAGCTGGTTCCGAAGGTTCTGGAGATCCTCTTCAGTGTTTGTGAAATCGAAGTCAGACATGTGAGTGTCCTTTCTTGTTGTGTGATTGTGTGTAGTGGTCTCTTTACCTCTACCGATGCAATTCTATTGCATGGAAACAGAGCATAAACCAGAGAGAGAGAGAGAGAGAGAGAGAGAGAGCCGTTACCTGTTGTGACGAGGAGATGTCATCAGTGCGGTAACGGGGCGTGTGCTCAGCGTCTTGCGCTTAGTTGTTGTCGCCGTAGCGGTTGTAGGGGTGGTGCTTCACGTAGTCGTGGAAGTTGCTCAGAACGCTGTTCCACGATCGGCGCGAGCCGAACAAGCGATCGAGCTCAGACCAGTACTCGGGATTACCGGAATCACCGATAGCACGAGAGGTCTGCTTGTACGGACTGTCGCCCATCTGATCGACGCGGGTGACGATTAGTGAGGCAGGGTCTTCATTGTCGTTGAAGTTCTCCCACAAAGCAACGTGGTAGACGTAGTTCCAGTCATCGAACCACGTCTGGCGATGCATGTAGGCGTCTTCAAAGAGGCCGGTATCAGGGCCGACCTTCTCCCACTGCCGCCAATCAATATCTAGGGGGATATGGGGCATGAGTGTGCTCCTTCTTTTCAGTTGGCGGTGTCGATGACAACCACGACAGGTTCCATCTCAAACTTGTCATAGAATTCCTGGATAGTTAGCTGCTGTCCTTTGCCTAGTACCAACCAGAAACCATCCCTGGTGTTGTCACTCGACAGGAACATGAACTGCTGTAAAGTAGCAAGCTGCAACGAACATGGCTATCGCGGCAGCACCTGTCATTACAATAAAAATAAGTGCCTTCATGATAGCGTTAAAGGTTTCCATTTTTCCTCCTGGGATCTATTGAAGCTCTTCTTTCAAACCACCATCGTGGATTTCCCCATTGTGGTAGTTAATATCCCAATGGTTAGCGGTATTGAACACTGTAATGTGCTCGGAAATGGACTGGTCGCACGATTCCATGTCGATGGTGACGGTGCGAGGGATTAGTTCGCTGTTGATGTAGTTGGGTGTCACAGCATAGTAGAGCGGACATTGTGCGTTGGCTGGGTTATCCAGATAGTCACGCGCCTTGGTTTCTGCGTACGCCATACCGCCAGTGTGGTTGTTATCGATGCCGACGTTCTGAGTACGTGTTCCGGTGACAAGGTTTTCTTTCACGGGATCTCCACCGAGCGAATCAGCGATCATGTGTGAGCGGTTCCAGAACCATCCGTAATAGGGTTTGTCGTCTCTGCCATAGGTGGCACTATAGATGGTGACCTTTCGGTTCTTTTTGGGCCATCCGGTAGGGTTGATATTGATGTCTTGCCTGCCGCGCTCTTTGGCTTGGAGCCTACTCTCGGTGGTGAGAACGCCATACGCGCACGTCGGGCGACTCAGCTCGTCGAGAGGGCAGTACGCGATGGTACCATCAGAGGATGCGTCAGTCTGGTACGGATGCTGCGCCGGGCCTCCGATGCTGTAGTAATTGCTGGTGACACCGGATTGATTGGGCTGGGGGAGGTTATTAAAGAATCCAAACAAATACCCTATCAGCGTAATAGTCAGTACCATTGAGACGATAAGGAAGATGGTTTTTCTAATCAATTCATCAGGTGAAATGTTTGGTTTAGCAAAATAATGATTGAGCATGTTCACGTCCTTTACTATCTGCGAGTTTCGCCCGTGTGGTAATTGATGTCGTAGGTGGTTTCAACGTTGTAGATTGTCATTCGCTTAGAGAGCGACTGATCACACGCTTCAATATCAACTGTCAGGCTTCGTGGAATAAGCTCATCTGCCTCGTAATTAGCCGTCACCGCGTAGTACAATGGACACTGCGCGTTGTACTGGTCATCAAGATACTGTGCGGCAAGATACTCGGGGTATTGAAGGCCGTTCTTGAAATAGCCATTACCCTTATGCCCAGAGTTATTCAGGTGTTCGGTACCTGTGATGGTGTTATTGGGGACGAAGTTACCGCCTAGTTGCGTTCCAAGCAGAGGGGTTTTGACCCAGAGTGGCCCGAAGTATTCAATGTAAGTGTTAGACTCAGGCCAGCCGCTGGGGTTGAAATCAACGTTGTGACGTTGGTAATTTCTACCTTTCTCGCGGTTTTCTGGAGTCAGGAGACCGTAGGCGCATGTGGGACGACCATGATCATCAGGATCGCAGTAGGTGATTGTGCCTTCGCTTGGCTGATACGTGCGCTGTGCAGGACCGTCGAATGCGATGTATTTCTCGGATGATGAGAGCACACCAGGGCCTGAGACGAATGGGTCAGGCTGTGTGAACTTCTTATGCAGTTCGATACAGCTATTGATCAAGAGGAAGGCAATGAAGACCGCACCGATGAATGCGATGATGTGAGCAACTTTTTCTGGAATTCGGATTGTACCGAAGAGGTAAAGGTCTGCTGTGGCGGGTTCTAGGTTTCGATGCTCTCGTTCTGGGTACATGTGTTTCCTTTTCAGTTTTAATTCAGATGGTCTAAGAAGATTAAGCCAAGTGCAATCATTAGGAGAATGATAGCTACTGATCCGCAGAATACGAATAGTTTCGGGATAATGAATGATCCGATGTGAATCTTCGCATTATCGGGTATTCGTGCAATGAGGGATCCATCTTCGTTCTCGATGATTTCAATCATGGGATTCATAGACATAGGGTGTCTCTTTTCTGCTTAGCGGGGGATAGATGGGCACCAACCATGGCCGCTGAGTAACCACGGCACGTCAACACGCAGCATGTCTGCGAGCATGTCGAGATCTCCAAACGTGAGATCCAGCAGCTGACCCGTCACCGATCGAATGACATTGTGGTCGGTACCCGGGTAGATCTGGTCACTACGTGAGATGACTCGATCGATGAAAGCCTTCTGTGCGTTGTCACCGATGATGTGAGAGATGTTGATAGCCATGATGGCGAGAACCTTTCCGGTCTTAGTCGGTTGCCACGGAGGTAACAGATACAAGAGCATCGATCGTCTGAGCAACCGTGTCGTAATGGGTGCCGTCGACGATGTAATCAGTGGCGGTCACGATGACGATAATTGGATCTACGTCAGCGCTGTTGACGTGAGCGTGGAGAGTGATGACGCTGTTGTTGCGCTCCACGACATCGAAGGTGATGTCTCGGGCTTCGCTCATGAGATCGAATGCGAGCTCGTCTGCACGATGATCGTGTACGTTGTGAGAACGATCAGATCGAGTGCTCTTCTGCTTCTTGGTCATGATGAATGGGTCTTTCTGGTAGTTGTATTAGTGGGTGTATGGATCGAGTGTTCGATACGTTCCATGGGTGGGATGATTGGGGTTATATACCCACAGACGTTGGTTCCACACAACAAGAACGGGGATTCCGGCCTGTTGCGCGAGGTCGATGCAGTTCCATGTGCCTCGGGATCCTCTACCCTTTGGATGATCGGGGAATGCGAGACAAAGATCAGCTCCCAGCTCAACCATCTGCTTGTTGCGGATGGGACCAGCGGCTCTGCCGTACTTCTTCCAGTCGGCTCGATGGATCTCAGCCTGGAGATTGAACAGGCGTTGTCCGACCCGAGCAGCATCGGTGTCGGCTCCTGTTGCGCCACCGTGTACGAGAGTGGGGCGCTTCTGGGTCTTCTCGACGATCTCCTGCACAGCGATGAGCAGTGCGTGGGAGTCATACGGTGTCCACTGGTGTGTGCGGGAACCGGTGATGAGTAAGCGGGGCAAACGTGTTGTCTCAGACATGTGGTTACTCCAAGCAAAAAGAGAGAGGTGGGGGGAATCAGTACGATTCCCGGCACACGGTAGTGTGCTTATCAAGAGACAAGCCGGTGCTTGCTGTAGTAGTCACGCATTGCGTCTTGAGTGATGATCTCATCAGTGGTGACAATGGGGAGGTGTACCAGATGAGAGAGCGATGATGATGTGTGTCGTGCGTAAGCATCTGCCCATGGAAGTTCGCGATACATTCTTTTGCTTAGTGCGGCGTGGGTCATGCTACCCATAGCAGCACAGACACGATCGATGAGAGCTCGCTCTCTGCACAGGGTTGGGTGCGTGAGAGCCGAGGGGTTACCGGAGGGCAGTTCTCCTGGTCGAATCAAGAGCTTGCCCCGATGAAGGTGGTAGAGCTCTGGGCTCACAGGGCCGACCACCCATGCATGAAAATCCTCTGGAAACAGAGGGGATGCGTGGCGAACAAGATGTGCAGCTTGTGCGTAAAACGCAAGCTTATGGAGCTTCAGTGTCACCATTGTGCTCTCACGAGCGAGGATGTATGTGGCGACATCCACGATGGATACAGATGTAGTCATGGTTCACCTCTTCTTTCTTTTGTCTTGTGGGACGGTGCCGGAGGACGGAGATCATGATGATGCTCGGCACACGAGAGTGTGCCAAGGCTCTGTGTTATACTTAGTTATCAGGAAAAACGAAGAGCCACAACACAGGGGTGGAGCAAGCAAGAGAGGGGTTGCGATGGCCAGAGCACAGGCGAGAGAAGCAGGTGAGCCGATGGTTCGGCTCAATGTGCGTATGCCGGATAGCGTGCGCGACAAGGTGGATTACTGGGCTGAGAAAGAGGGCCTCAGCGCCAATGAGTTCATCATTGAGTGCATCGATGGTCACGTTGCCCGTAAGAACGGAGACTACGATCTACCGACGCTAGAGCAGGCGCGTCTGGCTCAGCTTGTGGATGCGCAGATCTCGTTGGCCAGCAATGTTGCCAACCTCGAAAAGACTGTTATGTCGATGGCGTCGACGATCATCGGTTTGACTCGTGGCGATAGCTACCTGTTGGATGATGAAGACGGCGAAGAGTGACAAAAGAGCGGGAGTGAACGATGAGTGATTTCGAGTACGATGAGCCCTCGCCTGAGGTGTTTGATCCGTTGTATGCGGCTCAGAAGCAGCTGCGTGAGCGTATGAATCAGCAGTCAGCCGTTGTGTCGGCGCGCTCTGCGCGTGTTGGTAATACAGCTACAGATGTAGCGTTGAACGCGCGTCGTCAGTCTGGTGGCGGTGCAAACGGCAGTAACAACGCCGGTAATGCTTCGCCAGCAGGTGCCTCTGGTGTGGGCTCTGCGCCGCCTGAGCCGCAACGTAATGAGCCTGATGATCTGATCACTGAAGCTGATAGCGCTGTTGCTGATCTCGATGAAAAGACTTCATCTGTTGGGGAGGCACACCGCGATGAGCCCATCGAGCACAGTGAGCCGGATAGCGATGCTCAGCAGCCTCAGCAGCAACTCCAGCAATCAGCAGAGCGCTTGTATGAGCCTGTGCCGATGGCGTTGCGTCATCGTGACGGTAGTGAAATCCCCACGACGATCGAGGGCGATGTTCGTTTTGCTTTTGATGGCGATTCAACAAGGCCCCGAGATTTGCCTGCCATCATCGTGCAAGCGATTCGAGACGAGCTGACGCGCCTGGGTGCGCCAGAGCTCGGTGCTGTTCCGACGCCAAAGACGCAGAGCAAAACGCTGTCATCGGGTTCGCTGATCACAGCGTTGGTGATGAGTGCGCTCGACATCGAGATCCCCGGTGTCGACGAGAATACTCGTCGTGCTGCTGAAGTGTTGCGCACAGGCCAGGGCCGTGTGGCTGCGATCGAGATGAAGGTGGAGCAGGTGCTGGATAACCAGCAGCGCGCTCAGAAGGATCTCGATACGATGACGAAGCGTGCGCTTAGCGCTGAGAAACAGCTCTATGAGCTGGAGCTCATGCTCACGTGGTTGCTCGTCGACAAGACTGAGCCGCGTCTTTTCAATCAGGCCACTGCAACCTCGATCGATCTCACGCACAAGACTGTTGTTGATGCACGTGCGAAGCTCCGGGATAAGGCCCGAGAGCTCAGCAAAGACGAGTCCGTGCAGCGCGGCAATCTGCGGATCGTGGAGTGACGGTTGCGCTACCCTCGTACCGATGATAGAATTGCCTCATGAATGAAGCGAAACTATTTTCTGAGGGTAGCGCGACTGACCTGGTGTGCCGGGGTTGGTCGCGTCAGCGTGTCATTGATGCCACCGGCATCGATCCTGGCTATCACAACTCTTCGATGAAGACTGAGTTGAAGGGCGTTGATCGTCATGCATATAAGATCGAGCACGTGCGGCAGCGTGTCGCACAGGAGACTGTGCACGATGTGCTGGAGCGATATGCCACGTGCGATCTGGACAAGGCAAGTCTCCTGGAGCACCTTGGACTGCATGACGCGGTGAATCTCATCAAGCTCGCTGATTTGTTCACAGGTCTGGGTCTAGGTGATGAGTTCAAAGACGCGGATCGTCGTTTTCGTTGTGGCACTATGCGCGCGGGCATGGTTGCACAGTACGGCACAGACAACCTGTTCAAGCTCGATGAATACCAGGAGAAGGCTGCTCAAACACGAGAAGAGCGCTACGGCGCTCGGTACACGTTGGCCGAGGGTTCGGTGTTTGCTGACGAGGCTCGTAAGAAAGCCAAAACGACTCGTTATTCTCGCGAGAGATATACACGTGTTTTGACCTCGGATGAGATCGCACAGCGTAGCGCACGTGCGGTAAAAACTTCACGATCGCGTTATGGCGTTGACCATCCCAGTCAAACTCCTGATGCTCGTGCGGCTCAGAGGCAACGGGCTGAGCAGTATGGGAAGCAATGGGCTGAGAAAGCTCGTCAAACGAGTATCGAAAGGTATGGCTTTCCTTCATGGACTATGCGTGAGGAATCTCGTCGAGAGATCTCCAAACGCATGTCAAGCGCACGTGTGCAACAGCGGTCGTTGGCGACGAAGAAACGTAATGCCACATTGGCTACCTCTTCATCAGAGGACGCGCTTCATGAGCTGCTCGTTGAGTATGCGGATCAGCTCGGTATGACCGTGGTGCGACAGCATCGTGATGAAGACCGCTATCCCTTTGCTGTTGATTTTTATATCCCTGAGCGTGATCTTTTCATCGAGCTCAATGGCTCGTGGTCGCATGGCGGGCACTGGTATGAATCCGATCGCGAGATGGATCAGAAGACAGTGCAAACCTGGCGCAAGAAGGGTAAGAAGTCCCAGTATTACCTCAATGCGCTTGGGACGTGGACTGAGCGAGACGTGCGTAAGCGTGAAGCTGCTCGCGACGCACAGCTGAATTACGTGACGCTGTGGGATGGCTCTGAAGCTCTGTGGGATGCTCATCTGTGGTTTGCTCTCGGGGCTCCTGACGGTCGCGATTGGGAGCGCGAGTACTCGTGGCTCGATCTACCTGAATCTCTGACTGATCTCAGGGAAAGTCTGAGCGAGCAGGTGCAGCAATGGGCGGATATTGACGTTACGAATGCTGGTTCGAGGCAGATCTCTTGGCTCGCTCGTAGTGGCACGTGGGAGACGTTCTATGCCCGTGAGTTGCAGATGTGGGAAGCCGACGAGGTTCACCATCGTAAGTGGGGCCGTCTGCGCGCACGTTTGCTTGCTAATCGGTTGCATTACCTGGGGCGGCTCCCTGAGTCAGCTCTGGAGGTTGTGCGAGGGCTGGCCATCAGCGGTGAGATCCGGTCGTATTCGACGTTCATCAACACGGCTATGCTGGCTGTTCTTGATCGGTATGAACCGACGCATATGTATGACCCGTGCAGCGGGTGGGGTGAGCGTATGCTCACCTGCGCTCAGCGCGGTGTGTCGTACACTGGCACAGACATCTCTGATGCTGTGGTGACGGCTCACCAGGGTCTCATCAACCGTCTAGGTTTGACGGATGTTAGTGTGTTGCTTGGTGACAGTGCGACCCGTGATATGCGCGGTGGAACACATGAGATGGTTCTGACGTGCCCGCCGTATGGAGACACGGAGATCTACACGTCTCAAGGTGCTGAGAATCTGGATGGCGAGGCGTTCTTGGAATGGTGGAAGCAGGTTGTTTCCATGAGCGTTGCTTCGTCGACGCGCGTTTTCGCCTTCCAGATCAGTGAGAAGTGGCGCAAGCGTATGTCGGCAGTGGCTCAGAGCGTATTGGGTGAGCAGTGGCATCTGGCAGATGAGATCGATGCATCAGCATCGCGTAATCATTTCCAGCGAGCACAGTCACGTCAGAATCATCGTGGCGAAACGATGGTGGTCTTTGAACGACTCTGATATACTCGTTATACTCGTATATGAACGTTTTCGATGATTTGGAGGATATATGACAGTTGGTATCTTGACTGAGAAGCCAAGCGCGGCGCGTAATTTCGCGAAGGCGCTCGGTGGCCAGACTGGAACCTACAATGGCGAGAACTATGTGATCGCGTTTGCTCGTGGCCACCTGTTTGAGCTCAAACAGCCGGTGGATCAGGTGGATCCGTCGAAGCGCACGCAGTATGCCTCGTGGGCACTGAGTGATCTTCCGTGGGATCTGAACGATCTCGCGTTTGAGCGTGAGAAGAAGGATGGCGTGTCGAAGCTGCTGTCCGACATTCGTACGGCATTTCGTTCCTGTGATGAGATTTGTGTGGCGTGTGACGTAGATCCCAGTGGAGAGGGATTTCTACTCGCTTGGGAAATCATTGCTGCCCTCGGACTGAACACAAAGCCGATCTCGCGCATGTATTTCACTGACGAGTCTCCGAAGTCGATTCAGAAGGCGTTTGTTTCTCGTAAGAGGGTTACTTCGGCGGACGATCATGACGAGTATCGTATGGCGTGGCTCAGGTCTCGTTGGGATTTTCTCTCGATGCAGTGGACGCGAGTCGCATCCCAGCTTGCTGGTCAGCGTACTGTGCTGCGCCAGGGTCGACTGAAGTCGGCCATGACGGTGCTTGTGGGGGATCAGCTGAAGGCGCACAAGTCGTGGAAGAAGGTGCCGTTCTACGAGCCTCGATTCCGTGACGAGAACGGCGTCATGTACTCCGATCCAGACGCTCAACGATGTGCTCGTGAGAGCGATGTGGATCTGAGTGGTCTGCATGCATCGAGTGTGACTGTCGACTCCAAGACCATGAAGCACTCCGGCCCGCCTCGAATGCTGGATTTGGCTGGTCTGTCCGCACTGTTGAGCGCCAAGGGCGTGAAGGCGGCGGATGTGCTGAAAATCTATCAAAAAATGTACGAGGCCCAAGTCGTTTCGTACCCCCGCACCGAAGACAAGCACGTCACCAAGGAGCAGTTTGCGGAGCTTGTCAGTAACGCCCCTGCGATCGCTCGTGCTGTCGGTATCGATCCGGCTCTGCTGACGCACACGGCTGCTAGGTCGACTCATGTCAAGGACTCGGGTGCTCACGGTGCGAACCGTCCTGGTCCCAATGTTCCTCAGTCGCTTGCAGACGTGGAAGCAAAGTACGGCAAGACGGGTGCCATGATCTACGAGCTGCTTGCTCGGTCGGCTCTTGCTGTTCTTGCAGAGGACTACGAGTACGAGGCTCAAAAGGGCCACGTCACTGACTTCCCGTCATACACGGGTTCGTGTTCGGTGCCGAAGAAGCCGGGTTGGAAGGCTGTTCTCGGTGGTGCATCGATGGCAGACGATGACGACGACGAGAACAATGTGACGGGTCTGGGTACTCAGGCTCAGCCGTTCGTTCACGAGGGTGTTCCACCGCGTCCTGCTGCTCCCACTGTGAAGTGGCTGATGAAGCAGTTGGAGCGACGTGATGTGGGTACGGGTGCAACGCGCACGAGTACCTTTGCTGAGGTGTCAAGCTCGAAGGCGCGTTATCCGCTGATGAGCGAAACCCGAGGCAAGATCACCCTGACTGATCACGGCGATATGAGTTACCGGCTGTTGCCGGGCACGCATATCGGTGATCTGACGATCACGGAACGAGTGTTCTCTGACATGAAGGCTGTTGCCAAGGGTCAGAAGAACGCAGATGATGTCTTGGCCGAGGTGGCCGGACTGATTACAGACGACATCGCCGTGATGACGGCGAATGCACAAACTATGCGAAAGGAACTTGGAATGAGCGAATTTGTGGAGAAGGAATACTTCGAGGGAACGTGGGTACCTGCTAACAAGCACGTGAAGTTCAACCGTACGTGGAGCGGTCATCGCTTCACCGATCAGGAGTGTGTGGATCTCCTGGCCGGTAAGGACATCGAGATCACGGCTACGTCTGCAAAGACGGGGGATGACTTCACCGTCATTGGGGCTCTTGGGGAGAATGAGTTCAATGGGCGTAAGTTTGTTGGTTTCAACCCTGATTACACCAAGCCGACCTCGGCTGCAAAGAGGGGTGTTGCCCCCAAGTCGATGCTTGGCGTGAAGCTGACTGATGAACAGCGTGAGAAGATCGAGGCTGGGGAAAAGGTTAAGGTCAAGGGCATGAAGTCCAAGAAGACCGGCAAGATCTTCGATGCGTACTTGTCGTTGGAGGACAAGCCGGATGGAACGCGAGGCATCGCGTTTTCGTTCGACAAGTGACGAGCGGGATTACGAGAAACAGAACGAAAGGAGGGTTGTGAATGGCTGTCAAAGAACGGTATTCCATTCCTGTTTCGCTGGATCGGACGATCCTCGATCATGAGCTGAGCCTGTCGAATAACTCGGTGAAGCTGAAGCCGCTTCCGATGAAGGTGATCTTTGCCTGGATCGGTAGCATTGTGATCCTTATGTGGCTACTCATGGGTACGCCACTGAAGGGCGCAAGTTTCGGCTATCTGGTGTTCATCTCGATCTGGTGGATTGCTGCCACGGCGTATTTCGCTGCGTACTCGAAGACGAAAGAGATGCGCGGTGAGATGATCATGGCTCTGTTCGACTATCTGCCGAAAACGGCACGCAAGGTGCTGACGCGATCTGATTCGAGCCCCGGTCAGTTCCACTCGATTGTCGGCATCAAGGATGTCGACGAGAAGACTGCTTTCATTACCTATGCGGATGGCATGGTGGGTCAGGCTTATGCTGTCGTGGGATCTGCGTCGCGTCTGTTGTTTGATCAGGATCGGAATGCGATTCTGAACCGTAATGATCGTTTCTATCGCAAGTTGGAGCCGGGTGTCGAGCTAGAGTTCATCACCACGAAGGAACCTCAGCGCGTTCATACACAGATCGCAACGTTGGAGAGGCGTAATCGTGCATTGGATCCTGAGGCTCGCGATCCTGAACTGGTTGCGCTCATGGACGAACAGTACGAATCTCTGAAGAGCTACGTGGGCTCTAGCTTCTTCAGCATCCACCAGTACCTGATTCTCATTGCCAGTAACGAAGAAGATCTACGTAAGGCGCACAACCTACTCGATGCTGAAGCGGCGGATTCGTCGCTGATGTTTAAGCAGGTCGCGATGCTCACGTATGATGAGACGATCGAGCTCCTGCGTACTCATTACGGACCCGTTGTCACTAAGTGAGAGACGGTGCACCGTTAGAGTTGCAAGGGCTGTGACAACCCCGGACGTTCGCGTCCGGGGTTGTTGTGTATCTAATGCCAACAAATAGGTGTTATGCGATGGGCTTTTGCCTGGTTTTCGTGTAGAATAGCCTGAGGAACGACCATAATCGGTCTTCAATTGACCACGACAGTAATTATGATGGAAAGGAGTGGCATCTATGGCGAAAAAGGATAGTGTCACGAATGTGATCGCATCGGATGAGTCATCGCCGTGGGGTATGGCGACCTCTCGCGTTCGCGAAGCAAGTGCCTCGATGGCTGCTGATGAGGCGCGCGATCGTGCTGCGTCGCAACAGCGAAGCCTGAAGGGCATGTCTCGTAAGGAGCGCAAGGCGCTGTTCTCGAAGACCAACGGGGCAACGTTTAAGGAGTATGCACACTTGCTCGCGGTGAAGCCTCGCCAGGGCTATGTGTTTCACAGCGACTATTTCGAGATCGACGGTAACGTGGGGTGCATCCTGGGTTATTTCCACGATGAGAGCGCCCGTGATGAGCTTCCTCCGTTCTGGGGTGTGAATCTCATTCCCTATCTGCCTCAGAACGTGACGGCTGTTCTGCTCCAGCAGGTCTCGCGCGTGACTGAGTCCTGGCTCAAGGACAAGATCAAGGCGTCTGAGCGCCTCGATCGTCTCGAAGAGCAGGAGCAGAGCGAGAACGGTACGAAGTCGTCCCGTCGTAAGGCATCGAAGGTGTCTGCTGAGGTTGAGCAGGCGATCGCTGAGATCCAGGACGGTGCTGCCTACCTGTCTGTTCACTACCGCATTCTTCTGAAGGCTCCCTCGCTAGAGATCCTCGATGATGTCATCGATGATCTGCGTCGTCGGTACATCGATAGTGTGGGCAACCTGTCGATCGCTGCGCACCCTGGCCTTCAGCGTCAGGAGTTGGCGACGTTGTTTGCACCCAATGCGTCGAAGAAAGGCAAGGGTTTCCACTTCACTTCGACTGAGCTGGCGGGTGCGTTCAACCTTGTCACCAACGGTCTCAATGACCGTGGTGGCGAGTTCGTCGGCTACATGGTCGGTGACGTGAACAACTCGGGTGTTCTGATGGACGTGGATCAGTACAGTCATCACGTGGTGGTTGCCGACGACGATAAGTCTCGTGCGGAGCGCATGAACAAGGCGCAGGTGGCCGATATGTGGGGATCGAAAATCTCACAGGCGGCACTGATCAACAACAAGCGTGTTGTGCACATCATCCTTGACGGTGCTGATTTGACGGGTGTGCTCGGTCCTCGTATGGACACGATCACTGCGCGCATCGACATGTCGCAAGGTGATGTCAACCCCTTTGAGGTCTTCGGTGATCGCAAGGATCAGCTCTCGCTGTTCTCGACTCACCTGGAAAAGATGGTGCTTCTGACCGAGCAGGTGTATGAGCCTACTGATGACGATCGGACGATCATCCAAGGTCAGCTGAAGGACACTCTGGAACAGTTCTATGTGGATCAGAACATGTGGGCGCGTAACGCGAAGGACAATCAGGATCGTTTGCGTCTTGTGGGCGTGCCTCACGATCAGGTACCGCAACTGAAGCTGTTTGTCACGTATCTCGATCAGCGCTATAAGGCGCTGACCGGCAGGGCTAACCGTGACGATGAAATGGTGCACGCATACTCTGTGCTGTCTTCTGTCTTCAAGTCCATGCTGAGTGCAAACGGTGACTTGTTCAACGTCATCACGAACGATGTCATTGATGGAACCCAAAAGGCTCGTCGCGTCATCTATGACTTTTCGGCTCTGGTGGATCGTGGGAAGGGTGTTGCGATGGCACAGCTCGTCAATGTGCTGGCGTTCGCGGCTTCGGCCTTGGGCGAAGGTGACACACTCATCATCCATGGTGCTGAGTTGATTGATAAGGGTGTGAAGCCGTACATGACTGAGCAGTTCCAGCGCCTCTTCCGTCGCAATGGCCGTGTCGCCCTGTGCTACAACGGCGTGAAGGCGATGCTGGATGACTCGGAGTTCAACCACTTCGATGAGGCTGATTGGACGGCGCTCGGTGCCATGAGTGACGCTCTCGTGCCTGTGTACGAGAAGAAGCTGGCCAAGCAGATCCCCGTTGACATGACGAAGGTCATCACCCGGCGAGGTGAGGGGCTGACGTTCTTGAGACGAGGGACGGTCAACGTTGTCTTCAAGCGTGACCTTGCGCTCGGTCTCAATGCTCACGTGCGCGATATTACCTACGATGGAAGTGTTGCTCCCGGTCGACACAGGGGATCTGTGATGGCCCGGCAGAAAGATCGCAAAAACGCTGAAAGGAAGAACAAGTGAACAAGAAAAGCCAAGAAAAGAAAGGAGAGAGTTCATTGATGCTCACAAGTCGTGTTCGAGCAGTTCGGGGCTTCACTCGTGCGATGTCGTTTGTAGCCGCTGTGCTCATTGCCGTCTTTGGTCTCACCATGATCGGCGGAAGCGCTTACGCTGACAAGGACAAAGCTGAGAAGTATGACTTCTACACGCTCTCGTCGAACGTCACTGCCTATTTCTCCGATGCGGCCAAGCCCGGTGAGGGTGAGGGTCTGTCGGCTGATGAGGGTTGGACGACGATCGCCGGGAATGCCAGTGAGGGCGGCGATCTGTTGGGTTACGGAGATAACGACATTTCGAGCTTCTCCGGCTGGCTCGCTTCGGCAACCACGGGTGCGTCAAACACGGTGGGCTATGACTCGCTGAAAGTCAGCGATAATGGTTCGAGTAGTGCGAACTCCGTCTACCGAGGCATTCTTGACTATGCTCAGTATGGCTCGCTGTTGAACGCGTTGGGTCTTGATTCCACGTCGACGGGTCTGGGGCTTCACTTCCAGAACATGGCGTTTGGTAGCATCATGGCCCTGCTGTATCTGCTCGCTGGTGGTATCGATACAATTTTCTCGGCTGTGATCTGGCTGCTGGAGACGCTCAACCCGTTCAAGTTCTTCTTCTCTGCAATTTCGGCATCGAGCGCTGCTATGGCCAACGGTATGACTGGTGGCCAGGGTGTCCCAACGTGGATGCAAAGCCTTGATACGTGGTTCAGCGGTTGGTATCAGGCGCTTGTAAACCTGTCGTGGACTGTGCTGATCCCGCTGTTTTTGTTCACGTTCATCATCTCGTCTCTCATGTGGAAGAAAGGCAATGCGCTGAGTGGCTTGAAGAAGCTGGTCATCCGTATGCTGTTCCTCGGTGTAGGTGTACCCCTCATTGGTTCGATGTACACGGCATCGTTGGGTGTTATGAAGGACGCGACGGCGGGTGCCGGTATGGGTGCGACTCGTGTTGTTCTGTCGACTTTCGTGGATTTCGAGAACTGGGCCAAGGTGAATCGTCTGGCGGTTCCGAGTGACGCCACGCTTGAATGGGACGATTCCAAGCAAGCTCCGACCGGTGCATCTGTGAATAAGTTGCGTCAGACGACTGTTGCAATTAACAGGATTGCTAACCCAGGCGCTTTCACGGATGTGTCTGGTATCAAGCCATCGGACCTTGGTTCTATTTCCGCCGAGTCTGCCAAGGCGGATGTGACATCGAACGGTGGTCTGAAGGATCTGACGTTCATGGCGACGATGAATATGCTGCTGCGATACACGAACGCTCAGTCGTATCAGGCATCTGACTTCGATACGGCGATCAAGGGTCGCATCAGCCAGCAGGCATCTGGTGGCCAGGAGACGGTGAAGAACTGTGCGACGACGTGGTTCAACGTCCAGGCGGATGGTTCGACGAAGACCGATGGTAAGTCGTGCTCGACTATCAAGGCTTCGGATAACCCTGTTCTGAAGGTTCAAGAGGGCACTGGTCTCCAAGCTAACCGTCCCGAGGGAAGCGGGGTTGTGACGTTTACGACGAACAATGCTCAGCTTGCCGGTGACTGGGTGATGCTTGGTGATAACTTCAACAATGCGAACCTGTCTGCGTTGTCGATGTATAACTACCTGAATACGGCTTTCAGCAAGAACTCTGCAACGGTCTATTCGTCGGCTCATTCTGTGTCGTCTGCGACCCGCGAGTACCACAACTCGGTGAACCTCGTGGGTTCTGCTGGTGTGAGCTGGTTGTACTGGACGAACAGTGCTGTGACGCTCCTGTGCTTCATTGTTCTTGGCCTGGGATATGCATTCGGCATGTTCACTGGTGCGATCAAGAATTCGCTGCACATCATCACGGCGGTTCCGTTCGCTACGCTGGGCTCGTTGGCCGGTATTGCCAAGGTGCTGATTTACACCTTTACGATGATTACTGAGATCATCGCGACGATGTTTATCTACCGCCTCGTGCAGGAGATCATCATCTCGATTCCCGGTATCTTCGAGGGCGGATTGGAGCACATGTTCAATTCGATGGGTGGTTTCGGTACCTACCTGAAGAACAGCGGTAACGTCACGCTCTTTACGTCGATTGTGTCCACTGTTCTGCTTCTAATCCTAACGTGGAAGATGCTGCACTTCCGTGGTGCGTTCGTGAAGGGTCTTAACGAGGCTGTCACGAAGATCATCGATAAGTTCTTGGACACGAATGTCGCGCCTCCCGCTGGTGGCGGCAAGCTGATGCCCGCTCTGGCTGGTGGCGTTGGTGCAGGTGTTGGCTCTGCTGCTGCTAACCGTCTGATGAGTGGCCGAGGTGGTCTGGGCTCTGGCTCGGGACGCGGCGGTGCATCGAGCGGTCTCATGGCTGGCTCTGGTGGTATCCAGGATGGAAACGGCGGTGTCTCTGGTATGGGCGGTGGATCGATGCTCTCGATCAACGGTACTGATGGCCCTGGCCCGGATGAGATCGGTCCCGGTGCATCCGGTGGTGATCCGAACGCTCCTGGTGGCGGTGGCGGCGGTTTGCTGCTCAGCGACGGGTCGGGTGGCATTAATGCCAACGACAACAGCACAAGCAACGACAACTCCAGCGCACTGATGACGTCCGAGTCGGATCGTCAGCTCGCAAGTGAAGTTGATGCTCGTGGTGGTTTGTCTGAGCCAGCTCAGCTTGAGGCTGGTCCGCAGGCCGATGCTGCTGCATCGAGCAAGGTCGCCAACAACGCCGATGATGCTATGAGTGAGACGGCAGGGTCGATTCAGTCGACGATGGATGCTCACAACAAGGCCGATAAGGCACGTGTTGATCAGGCAACGTCTGGTGTGAAGGCTGTGTGGCACGGCGGTAAGGCAGCTGCCAAGGCTTACTCCGGTGATGTTGCAGGCGCTGCTCAGGATGGCCAGAAAGCCCTGGGTGATGTCCAGAGTGCTCAGACCAAGGGTCAGGAGGCGAAGGCTCACCGTCAGTCGGCTGAGGCTCCGCGCCCTGTTCAGCCAGCGCGTCAGACGAGCCAGCCACAGTCTCAGCCTCAGCGTGGTGCTGTGGGTGCGCAGCGTCAGGCTCCTGCTCAGGCTCAGCCGCAGCAGCCTCAGCAGCAGGTACCGACGCAGACGCAGGCTTCAGCACAGACTCCTGCGCCGTCTCGACCGGCACCGTCCCGTGGTGGCAGCTCTCGCTCGCTGAGTGCGCCTCGTCAGGGCTCGTCGCAGATGCCTGCGAAGGGTAGCTCTCAGAGTGCATCGAGCAAGGCGGGCAAGGGTCTGAAAGGCATGAAGCCATCGGGTGGTTCCTCGATGCCGCCGATGCCCTCATGAGAGTGGGAGCACAGCGCATAGCGACTGTGTGAGAGTGTTCATGTGACACTCATGATGCCCTCGATTATGCTGGATCTCCAGTGTGATCGAGGGCGTTTCACTTGCTCGATGCACGTGGGTTGTGTAGTATGTATCTAGGTCATGAGTGTAGGCATCTGACAACCAGCCGGGCTCTGGCCAGATGCAACATGTACAACTACTTCTGAATGAAAGGAGAGATCATATGTCTCTCGATATTCTTGCTACTCAGACGCTGAACGTTCTCGATGCCCAGGCGAATCGTGCACTGTTCGCAATCGCAGATAATCCGCTTGTTGCGGACTGGGATCTGAAGAGCTTCCTCGTCAATGCGACGACCTACATCAAGTTCATTGGTGGTCTGGTCATCGCTCTGCTCGGCACGGCCGCCGTTGTGTGGGGTGCCTACAAGTTCTTCAGCAAGTTGTTCGGCGGTCAGTCCGCCGCGCAGACTTCGTGGGTCACTGTCGCACTGCTCATCATCATTGGTGGTGCAGCCATGGCCGGTGGTGGATCCCTCGTCTTCGGCATTGCTGAGGGCGGTAAGACCACGATCGAAGACCTTGGGGGCGGCACGATTCTGCCGTATCTTCTGACCATGTTCTGATAACACAACCGATGGTCAAGATGGTCAAAAGGTCACTGTGACAGCCGGGGCCGGTCTATCCGGCTCCGGCTGTTGCTATCCACACGTTCAATCCCAGATTAAAAACATAGAACACGAATCGAAAGGATCACGATATGGCATGGGGTAAAGGTAAAAAGAACGGTGAGAATCAGAATGCATCTGTGGATGATGTTCGCGATGATGCCGCTGTGGACGCAGTAGAGGTTGACGGGGCTCCGTCTGGTTTCGCTGCGAAGTTCAAGGCGTTCCAGACTCGCTTCAAGTTCGATTCGCACCACGCGATGGAGCGATTTGGTGTCGCTGTGGCTGTGTTCAGCCTTACGGGTGCGGCACTGCTGACTGGTGCCGGTGTGTCCTCGTACACGAACTCTCAGGAACAGCTCAGCGCAACAGCGATGTACACCTCGTCGTTTACGACCTCTCGTACACAGGCAACCGGTCGCGTGATGGGTGTCTACACCGATCCGTCCAAGACTCGTACAATGGTGCTTCTCAATGCCCGCGATGAGGCACGTCTTCCCGCGAACGCGGATGACTACCAGGTGTTCTTGACGGGCACGGATCGTGAGCTCCATCAGCACTCGCTGAAAGGTAAGTCGATCACGGCTCGTTACGTGACGTTCGGTAACAATGCCAAGTACATGGCGGTTGTCCTGGATAACCCGAACGGCTTTGATCTCCAGATCCTCGATATGACGATTCGTATCAATCGAGAGATCTCCTACAAGGAGGGCGAGGGTGCTGCCAGTGAGCCCCAGTCCGGTGGATCGTCTTCGTCGAAGACTGACCCTAACGCAGGCGATAAGTCTTTCCAGCAGTACGACCAGATGCGTATTGCGTTCAATCCTGTGGCATCGGGATCTGTCAGCATGAACCTTGGAACGGCTGGCACTGAGTTCAATGCGGGCGATGTCTACCACGAGGCTGTGACTCGTGATGCTGAGCAGAAGCTGCGTGATGAGATGGATGGTCAGCTGCTTCAGATGAAGGCCGATCTGGCGAAGATCGATCAGTACACCTCGCAGATCTCTACGACTTTTGTGAACGATCGTGGCACGATGCTTCAGCTCAATGAGCCGGTGGTTCCCGATGTCATTGCAGGCGATCAGGTGACCGGTCAAGATGCGAAGAGTAGCAAGACCGGTGAGTCGACGCTGTTCCTGTCGTCCAAGACTGTTGTGCCCGGTGGCTATGACTTCGATTGGCGACACGGCACCGTGAACGAGGGCTACCTCGATCAGGTTGTGCCTAAGGGTATGAGCTACGTGGACTTCATGAAGTCTCAGGCTGCGTTGTCGACTGGTTCGCCGGATTGGCAGAAGGTTGAGTTCACTCTGACCAATGGCACGCCGCTGACCGCGTACACGAACCGTGACACATTCGTGAAGCCGTTGCTGGATCTACGCAGCAACCTCATCACGTCGTGGCAGACCTATTACGATCACAAGAAGGCGTACCAGGTCACGTCCTACAACGATCTGCTTAATCTGGAGATCGAGCTGCGTAATGTGCGAACGAACACAGTGCAGAATACAAATGCCAATGTGTTGACGTTGTACTGAGTGTGGGACGGAATGAAAGAGCTCGAATGAACGAAAAGGAGATAGGTATGAAACCACAGGGGATTGAAAAGCTTCCTCAGAGTCAGGATGCCGGTATTGAACCGTCTGCACAGCCTGATGAACCTGTGAATACGGGAACTGACACAGGAGCGAATGGCACCGATGTGATGGGTTCTGGCGGTGCTGAGCCCGGCGACGGTGGTCTGCTGGGTGGTGGCATTCAGGGAGGCCAGAACAAGAGTGGCGCGAGTAAGGCTGCGACCGGAGCTGCTGCCGGAGCAGCGGCTCCTGCTGCGGCGCAAGCCGCTGCGCTAACTGTCTTCCTCAATTGGCTCAAGACGGTGATGATGTCGATCATGGCAGCGGCTCAGTCACTGTGGTCTGCGATCACAGGTGCTGTTGTTGCAGCAGCAAAGGCTGTCGTTGGTTTCTTCACAGGAGCCGGTGCAGCTGTTGCCAGCGCACTAGGCGGAGCTGTATCGGCGGCGACCGCGACTGTTGCGACGGTTGTGGCAACGGCTGTTGGCGCAGGTGCTGTTATCGCTGGTGGTGCGGTCGCTCTGCGTGACGGTGATATGGCTGCTCGTAACGACGGTTTGTTGGAATCATGCACTGTGGCTGTTGAAAACGCAGCAAAGGCAGCAGACGGCGCTGTTGGTGATGTCTCGGCTAAGACTGAAGAGAACGCGAAGACTGTGTACTCTGTGCTCTCGGCATGGGGTATGTCCGATGAGAACATCGCCGGTGTTCTGGGCAACTGGTCCCATGAGTCGGGTATTGACCCGACTGGTGTGGAGACGATCTTTGACGAGAAGTTCACGATCGGGCCTCGTAAGCAAGATGCTGAGGCCAAGGGCTTCAAGATTGCACAGGTGGACCCGGCATACTCTGCCAGGTTCCCTGCGATCGATCTCATGGGTATTGGCCTGGGACAGTGGACCAATGGTCGTAACGCATTGCTTACCGAGTATGCGCAGTCGATTGGTAAGCCGTGGTCGACGCTGGAGACCCAGCTCGGCTTCATGATCTCCAAGGACGATCCGGCTCGCGTGGCTCAGGTGAAGGCTCTGATCGATAACTCCGAGGGCGGTAGCGTCTCTGCGTCGACCTCGTACTTCCTCACCAAGTGGGAGGGCATCAACGACGGTACGCTCGGCTCTCGCGAGAGCGCTGCTGGTACTTGGTTTGCCAAGATGGGCGGCTGGGAGAAGAACCAGTCTCTGGCTGATTCGATCCTGGCTCAGTCGGGCAGCGCTGTGACCGGTGCGAACAGTAGCTCCGTTGCCGCTGCTGCCAGCAAGTGCAAGTCGCACGGCGGCAAGGTGGATAACTCCACGATGGTCAAGGCTGCGATCTCTTACGCATGGCCGTACAACGACGATGGTAAGGGTAACGATGGCACCGACATCTACAAGTACCTCCACAAGGAGGTGCTCGGTGAGTCGGATAACTACTTTGCCTCGTGTGACCGCACCGTTGCCACGGCTGTTCGCTGGTCTGGTACTGACGATACGTATCCGGCTGGTGGCGTGTCCAACCAGCTAGAGTATCTTCAGGGCCAGGGCGGTTCGAAGTGGACCAAGATCGACTACAACGGCGACAAGTCCAAGCTTCAGCCCGGTGACATCCTCCTGCGTACAACTGGCGGTGTGTCGCACACGGTCATGTACGTTGGTGAGGATTCTGTGAAGGAGGTCTGGGGCGAGGGTAATTACGAGCCCCAAGGCGAGATCGTCTCGGGTTCGCTCAACGATCGTGCTCCGACAGTGGGCCAGTTCTACACTGGTTCGACGGGTCTCGATACGGACTACGTGGCGTACCGAAACACCACGAAGGAGTCTTCCTCGAAGTTCGCATCGGTGACGGTTCCGTCCACGATGCAAAAGGGTCAGGGCGATAAGAACTCTCGTCTGACCCCTGGTCCGTGATCATGTAGCATCACTCATGGCACCCCGTACTGGATGATTGCATCTGGTACGGGGTGTTGTGATACAATTGATTATGTTGATACACGAGTGAAATCACGTCAGTGGAAAAGAGATAGAGAAAGGGAGTGATGACCATGGCAGATCGAATGAGCAAGCTCAGTGAATGGGCGAAGACACCAACGCAGAAAACGCATTGGAAGAGTGGCCAGGAATTGGCCGATGAGCTCGAACGTAAGAGGGCTCAGCGAGCTGAGAAGAAGGCTCACGACGACGGTGACGGCAAAAAGCGTCGTATCGATCTGAAAATCGCAGCGGGCTTGGGCTTGGCTACAATGGGAATCGGTATTGCGATTGTGGGTACTCAGAGTGCTCCGATCGATCGAAGCGCTGAGATCCAGACCTTGACTGCTCAGGTTGCTCAAGCTCAGCAGGCATCCGAGGTTGTGCCCGATGTCGAGGGTGCGAAGGCTGCTGTGAATTCTCTCCAGGAGAAGAGTCAGCAGGTAGCCGATCTCCAGAACGAATACCGTGGATGGTCAACGAGCACCTCGGATGCGGATGCGCAGCGTGTGGCTGATCTACATGCTCGTCTTGCCGAGTTTGTGCCTGATGGCGCTGCCGTGCGTTGGTACGCGCCGCTGGCAAAAGACGCCTCGGGTCAGACGAGCGCTTTGCCCGCTGATCAGTACGAATGGGAATCGGTTGTCACGTATGGTGTGACAGACACGTCGGCACTGCCGATCGCGTGGCTGTGCAAGAGTTCTGACGGCACGCTGTTGGCGTGGACGACGGCCACATACGATGCAGCCTCGGGCACTTTCTCCGGTGTTCACACCGGAGTGACGACCGCTGGTGCGCGTTTGCTTGTCAGCGATGACACTGCTCACGAGAATGGAGTTGGTTGAGATGGCGCAAGAGAACAAGAAGACGCCTGTTATCGCACGGTTTGGTGCGCTGATCGCAGGAAGTGCGATCCTCCTGGGTGGTGTCGGTGTTGCGGCGACGCACAGCGATCATGTGGCCGATGAGAATGCTCGCAACGAAGCTCAGGTGCAGCAGCTGCAATCGCAGCTCGCGTCGCTGGAAACGTCGACGACGAACAACCAAGAGGTTGTCTCGTCTGAGGCAACGGGTATGTCCCCGGCGCGTAAGCACAGCGATGACGAGAACATGAAGGCGATCATGAAGCAGGCGCTCACGTGGTCGAACGGCAATGAGTACATCTCTGCGCGACAGGCACTCATCGATCGGTGGCACCTGGATGAGAACTCTCAGTTCCTCACGGTGTTCATGCCGGGGGAGGAAGCTGGCGCATGGCGTACGGACTCGTCTGGAAAGACGTACTTTGCGTACGAAGGCGCGAACTCGTCTCTCGACAGTTTCACGACCTCTGTGACAGACGTTGACGGCACGAAGTACACGTACTTTGCTGTCGTCGGTATTACGACCACGAGCACCGATGGCAAGGCGACGAGTACGTCGTATTCCACGATGCGCTACACGCTTGATAGCGATGGTTCAATCTCGGACATCACCGGTTGGGCCGGTGCTCCGGGACGCGATCGAACCTACTGAGCGATGATGGGTGCGGTCCCACTCGTTCTTCCACTTTTTCACCAATAACCTGAAAGGAATCTGTTATGAATCTGTCTTCTCTCATTAACACTGCTCGCACGCCTATGACCCTTGATGAGAAGGGCTCGATTAAGCGCAGTGCTCGCATGGGTGTCTACGTTGTGGCGCGCGTCATCGGCTTTGTCTCGTGGGTTCTTGTCAGCCTATGGATCATGCTATGGGGTGCCCTGAAGGTCATCCCGAACATGGGTCGTCTCGTCCAAGACGGTCTTGGCGTGACGAGTGCGAATGCTCCGAGCACCGAGGCTTTCATCGCGTACTGGGTCGCTCCGATGCTGCTCATTACGATCGTGATTTCCGCTGGTGTGATCTGGTTGTGCGCACTTGGCCATCGTGGCATGAACAAGGTGTTTGCAGCGATGCGTCGTTGGGTTGATCGTGCTGAGTTCGATACGAGTACCAAGGCGCTTGACAAGATGTCTGAGAAGTTGTCTGAGACGTTGGAGCTGGCGAAGAAGGCAGAGAAGAAGTCTCGCCAACGCTGATCGCGTTGGGGTATCCACCAAACAACAGAAAGAAGGAACATGAGTACAGTAACCGGCATGAAGCGCTCCAACCGTTGGGCGCGACACGCGCTATCGATGCGAGGCGTTGAGTCTCGCGAGGTCAAGGGTGAAGCTGACATCAAGGTGCTCGTTGACACCTTGTACTTCACCAACCACGGGGCCAGGTCGAATTACCGGCCTGTCCTCCACGTCCGAGGTCGTCTCGTGGGACTTGTTCCCTACGGATCGCCTGAGATCGCCTATGGTGTAACAGAGGTGGATTTCGATCAGATGGACGGCGGCGCAACAACTGTCGATGCATTCTACGAGTTCACCGACGAGCAGCTCGTGTCGTTGGTCGAAAAGGGTTTCTTCAACGAAGGCTTTGAGCCACCCAGCGATCTGCTCAACCAGGTGTGGATGCTCCCGGCTCACTATGAAGGTGTTGTTATCGCACCTCGTAACGAGAACGAAGCGCCACTGGCATTCCTCGATGTCGTCGATCGGGATGGCCTGGTTGTCGACGCTGTGACATCGGGTCTGGATCTGTCCGACTACTTCCCGGACTACCTCGCTCAGATCCGTGCTCGTGATCATGAGAGCGAGAAGGCTGTCGATCATGCGCTGGATCGTACGAACCAGGTGGATGACATCTTCGCTGGGATGGAGTCTCAGTTCGATGACGAGGGTACTGATGGTCGCATCAACGAGGCAGAGGGTGCATCGATTGCCCAGGCTCTCAGCGGTGAGCCGACCGTGCTGCCCGTCATGGACTCGCCTCTCTTCGATGCGCTCATGCGCAACGCTCAGGCTGCTCAGCGTGCAGATGAAACTGAGGCCGAGGCTTCGTCCGAGGTTGAGGCTGAGATCCAGTCTGTGCCTGTCGCTCAGGTCGAGTCTGAGGTTGTCAACGATGCTGATAACCAGCGTGCAACCCTGACGACGGATGCTTTGGCGTCGACGTTCCGTGAGGTCGTGGCTGATGTCATCAACACTTCGGTTGCTCAGAACGCGCCCGAGATTCTGGTTCAGCCCGAGGTTGATTCGATCGAGGATCTGCACGAGGCTGTTGCTGATGCCGAGCGAGATACGGAGCGAAAGCGTCTGTCGGCTCGTGAGGCTGTGGAGGCTGCGGCACCGGTCGCAACGGCGGACGAGATTGACGCTGCTGATCTCGATGATCCAGAATTCTGACATCATGAGCAGTGAGTGATGACAGGGGCGGTGGGGCAACCTGCCGCCCCTGTCGACACTGTATGTATTTAACGATCTTTATTTAAAAAGTAGACGCAATTTGAAGTAATTTGATGGAAAGGTGTGCCGGTACCGATGAGTTTGAAGCAGAGCATTGTTGTCGTCAATGAGTTCAGTGTGCCAACCCCAGGCTCAGGCAAGCACGGCGGTTCTCGCGGTGGTACACCTGGTGCTTACGTCATGCGTTACATGGCGCGCAAAGGCGCAACGGAGCCGGTAACACCGATTCGTAAGCGCGATACGGAAGACTTCATCTTGCGTTACATGGCTCGTGAAAGCGCCACCGAGAAAGCTGTGTCGAGGCATCAGCTCAAAGACAACGTGTTGCATGTGTCTGGGCAAGGCGGTGTTGCATTTGGTTATGGCCAGCCGTCACTGTCCGATGAGGGTGTGCGTCGTGCCAGCGCTGACATTCAGCGTCTGTTCGACGAGGGGCACACAGTGATGAAAACCGTGCTGTCTTTTAGTCCTGAGTATCTTCAGGAGACGGGTGTTGTTCCCAAGGGCTTCGTCGCACAGAACAAGGGGGACTACCGAGGCCACATCGACCAGATGCGTCTGCGTATGGCGATTATGCATGGCTTGGAGCGTATGGGGCATCGTTTCGATGACCTGCGCTACGTGGGCGTTATCCAGGTTGATACGTTGCATGTTCACTGCCACCTTGCCATGGTCGATGCCGGGCTCGGTCGACGTGTGCGCACGGAGAAGGGCATGCAACAGAAGGGCAAGCTCACCAGCACGGATATATCGCTCTTGCGACGAGGCGTGGACTCGTGGCTTGATGAGAACCAGCATGTGGCTCATATGTCCAGCGCTGTGGGCTATGAGCGTCTGAATGTGGCTGCGTTCGTGAAGCGTTGGGCACATGAGAAAGTGCTCGATGAGTCGCTTCCTCAGTTGTTGCTGGCTTGCTTGCCTGCTGACAAGACACTGTGGCGCTTTGGATCAAACCGAAGCGAGATGCGACGTGCCAATAGGGTTGCCACAGAGCTTGTCACTGAGTTGCTCGATCGACCTGGCTCTCCTATGGGATCAGCCATGCTTGCAGTTGAGACGTATGCTGAACGTCGAGCTCATCGTGAGGGGTTGAGTGACCAGGAGAGGCAAGCGTTGATACGTCGTGGCCATGAGACGATCATGGGGCGCAGCGTCAACGGTCTGTACCAAGTGCTGCAATCTCTCCCACCTGAGGCTCTTTCTGTACGTACACCGATGCTCACGGTGATGAGTCAGGATGTGGAGACGCTCATGGCGACGCAATCTCAGCGCATGAAGACTCAGGCTCAGGGTATGAGTGCTGATGATGATCTGATTGGATTCTCGCTACGTTTGCGATCGTATGGATCTCGTCTGCGAGAGCACGATACGCAGCGTGAGTATTGGCGCATGCGTGCTGCCGACTGGGAAGCTGGTTTTCAAGCAGGCGCAGTATCTCCACAGTCCGAGGTGATGCACAAGCTGTATCTGGAGGAAGAGGAATATCACGCTCGCCTCGTGAGCAAGTACAGGTCGTTGCTCGGGCCATTGGCTGTGGGCGTCGACGGCCAGCGCCAGGATGACAACTCGTGGAAAGACGTGCTGGAGTCGGTGGATAAGCGACGTGAAGCAGTCGTTGGTCTCGAAGCTTTGCTGGCCGATCGATCCATCCCGAAGATGAAGGACGCAGATGAAGCTGAGAAGCTTGGCGTTGCTGCTCATGGCGTGAGTGGTGGGCGCTTGCTTGCGGCGGGCGGCAAAGCCGGTCGGAACACGCTGAAGCAACGCTTGGAGCGAGCTCGTGCATCGTTGGCATCCCGAACAGTCGATCTTGTGTCGATGCTGTCCGGGAAAGGACTTGTATTGCAAGCGATACAAGATGATGCGCGGGATAGTAATGAGGATAGTCAGGACGATCGTGGTGCCATGAGCGTGGTGCCAGGGGAGCGATGGGCGCTGTCTCAGACGAAGGGTATGGATCTACATGACGTGCGCTCCGATACTGTTGTCGACATGGCGCTTGGTCGCCATGTTGCTGATCGGTTTGTGACCTGGGCTCGCAGGCGTCAACGTCTCATCGACGATGCACAAACGTATCTGCATGAGTCTGGTCAGGAGGACATCGTTGAGATGGTTCTTCCCCTCGATGATGTACGGCGTATGAATCGTGTTGCTGATGATCTGGAACGCCAGATGTCAGCGAAGAAGACAGGGGATCTTATTCTCACGAGTGCTCTCAGTGATGTGGTGCCAGTAGCGAAACGTGTTCGCCGTAGCGCAACGGTGACGTTCGATGAAGGTCTTGCCGGAATCGTGCGGACAAGCACGTGGAGCGAGACTGAGCGTTTGGTACCTCAGCTGGAACAGGTGTTGGAAGAG
>ERZ773234.28-NODE-28-length-52480-cov-5.849995_pt1 | contig 52480 bp, 43 predicted proteins | sample MGYA00580523_ERZ773234 | MGnify/ENA primary metagenome ERZ773234 (study PRJEB29015, sample SAMEA2738167) | human oral metagenome | biome: human oral; feature: human-associated habitat; material: saliva | place: China | collected 2262 ...
GAGGCTAATGCCTCCCCGATTTTTGCTCTCTACAGATCGTTTTAATGCAGGTCAGGTAGAGACGAAGTAGAAAAGTCGTGACGCCAGTTGCGGTCAGTGATTACACGCGCCAATGCCAAGCCAGCACCGATAGCGGTAATAACTAGAACCACCTCAGCAATGTTGCCAAAAGCGGTAGATACAGCCACTGAAGTGTCGATGGTGTGGTCGTTAATCGCGCTCAGGGCCCGGTAGAAAGGCACACCCGGAATCATGATCACTACTGCCGGCACAGACAAAGCCACACGCGAAAGCGAAGCAGAGGAAACAAACAGCTGCGCCATCAAGCCAATTACCAAGGCAGCCAGCCCCACTGCCAGGTGCCAGGGTAAGCCAGCTTCGTTAATCAAAATAATACGGCCAGTGTTAGCCACAGCTCCCGTAATAGCGCTTACTAGGGCAGCTCGCGCAGGGGCGTTAAACAGCATGGCAAAGCCATAGGCGGCCACAAAAGAACACACCAGATCTAGCGAGTAAAGCGCTAGACCTGTGGGGCCAGCCGGCTTGGGACCATCTACCGGCCAGTTCGCTACGTAGCTGGTAACCCACACAGCAATACCAGCAGCAGCCATCACCATAATCACGTAGGACATCCTGGTAAGCGCCGACAAGAAGTCTTGGCGAATCATATCCAGCATGGCGGTAACCATTGGGAAACCGGGGATCAGGAACAAAATCGCAGAGATAACCCCGGCCTGGTGGGTGTTGTCAGTGATGCCCGCTAGATCCATACCAGCCAGCACCGCCATATAGGCGCCAGAACCTAGCAGGCCACACAGCAGCCAGGTCACAAAGTGCTGCCAGCCACGGTGCAGCAGGAAGCGGCGCAGCGCCTGACCCAAGAATGCTGCAATGAGTACACCCAGGCACTCATAGAGGCCACCCTTATTTAGGAAACAGAACCCTGCACAAGCCACACCTGAGGCTGCCGCATTGGCGAAGGCCCCATATAGGGGTTTAACGCTAGCTACTTCATCTAGCTTGGCATTTAGATCCTCAACCCGTTCATGGGCTTCAAGGTTTTCTACCACAGTGCGTAGACGCTCAAGTTTGTCTACGTTTACGCCCACGCGGCGCTGTTCTACAGCAACCGTGCGGAACCTTTCTTTACCCACAAAAGCGCTGGCCACGATTTCATTCATGGTTACTTGCGCCTCATGACGGTCTAGGCCCACAGCTGCAGCAGCCCGGGCCATAGCAGACTTAACGCGGTAGGCGCCGGCGCCGCAAGTGAGCATCATTGAGCCCAGTCGCAGCACCACATTAGATTGCGCCATTAAGCGATCTGCATCTAGCGGAGGATCTTGGAATTGTTTGGGGTCTTGGCTAGTCACCATTAAATTTTAGCCGACCTGGGCCCCCACAACTCCAGTAGGAAGGTCCACCAATACCTTATCGCCAGCGTTTAAACGGTGCCCACGACGCGTCTCTACCTCGCCGTTTACCTTTACATCCCCGCTTTGAATAGCGATTGTGGCATTGGCACCATCTTCAACCAGATTAGCTAGTTTAAGAAACTGGCCTAATTTAATCTGGCCGGTAACCGGGATAATTTCCAGTTCCAACTTAACTCCTATGCTCAGTGATTTAGACAGTTGGGCCCTAGGATAGCTTTAAGGTCGCTAAACAGGGCGGTTGTGGGGCTAACTCGCCAGCGCTCATCGAGCTGGGTACGCACCTCACGGCCTGGGCTGGTTAGCGTCATGCGCACGTTGGAAGGACCACTGTGGCGCTCTAGCACTTCACGCAGTTGCTCCACTAGGGCGGTGGTGCAGCGTGAGGCGGGCACGGTAATAGTTACTGCTTCATGGGTTGCAGAAGACACATCGGGCAGTGTCATCTCTTGGGCGTAAATAGTGGTTTCGCCGTCGCGACGGTTAACCTTACCGCGCACCGTAACCACTGTGTCTGGAGCCAGCATGGTAGACACTGTCTGGTAGGTCTGCGGGAAGAACATAACCTCGATCGAGCCACCCAGATCCTCAACTGTGGCAATAGCCCACAAGTTACCATTTTTAGTGGTTTTACGGTTCAGCGAGGTAATCAAACCGGCAATAGTGACGTTTTGCTGGGTATTTTCTTCATCCTCACGCAAAGCCGAGATTTCAGTGTCAGCCAGCTGGGCAAGTATATGTTCAATACCCAGCAGCGGGTGGTCAGAAACATACAAGCCCAGCATTTCGCGTTCAAAAGCCAGCTTGTCCTTCTTATCCCACTCGGGCACATCAGGCACCTGAGTAGAAAATACCGGACCGGCCCCGATAGACTCAGCGCCGCCGTCGAGCGCCGCAAACAAGTCAAACTGACCGGCAGCCTCATTACGCTTAATCCCAATAACCTCATCTACCAGGTCCTCATGCACCAGGTGCAGGCTACGGCGAGAACCACCCATAGAATCAAAGGCGCCGGCCTTAATCAGCGAGTCAATGGTGCGCTTGTTACACACCGTAGAAGGCACCTTATCTAGGAAGTCGGTGAAGGAAGTGAAGGCCCCTTTTTCCTTACGGGCCTTAATAATTGCCTCCACCACGTTGGTACCAACGTTACGGATAGCAGCCAGGCCAAAGCGGATATCATCCCCCACAGCGGCAAAGGCTGCGCGCGACTCATTAACATCAGGCGGTAGCACCGTAATCCCCATGTGGCGACATTCGGCCAGGTAAACGGCAAGCTTATCCTTATTATCTTTCTGGGAGGTCAGCAGCGCCGCCATGTATTCGACCGGGTAATTGGCCTTTAAATAGGCAGTCCAGTAAGACACCACGCCATAGGCGGCCGAGTGGGCCTTGTTAAAGGCATAGGCACTGAAGGGCACCACAATGTCCCATAGGGTTTTAATGGACTCTTCGGAGTAGCCATTGTCTAGCATACCCTGGCGGAAGCCCACAAATTCTTTAGCTAGAATCTCGGGCTTTTTCTTACCCATGGCTTTACGCAGCTTATCTGCTTTACCCATGGAGAAACCGGCCAGTTTCTGAGCAATCTGCATAACCTGCTCCTGATACACGATCAGGCCGTAGGTGGTAGACAAAATCGGCTCCAGCACCTGGGCTAGCTCAGGGTGAATAGCCTCAATTTTTTGTACGCCATTTTTACGCAGCGCATACTTAGTGTGCGAGTCTGCGCCCATAGGTCCGGGGCGGTAGAGGGCGCCCACAGCCGAAATGTCTTCGAAGTTGTCAGGGCGCATAAGTCGCAGCAGGGTACGCATACCCCCACCATCTAGCTGGAAAACACCCAGGGTTTCACCGCGTGAGAGCAGCTCATAGGTTTTTTTATCGTCCAGCGGCACATTATCTATGTCCAGGGCGGGTTTACCGTTGCCGGTGATATTCACTAGCGCATCGGAAATAACTGTCAGGTTACGCAACCCCAAAAAGTCCATTTTGAGCAGCCCCAGGGTTTCGCAGGTGGGGTAGTCAAACTGGGTGATGACGGCGCCGTCCTGCACACGCTGCATCATGGGGATTACATCCGTGAGTGTCTTAGAGGACATGATTACTGCGCAGGCGTGCACGCCCCACTGACGGGTCATGCCTTCCAGGCCGCGTGCTAGGCCCACAATGCGTTTAACGTCAGCGTCTTCCTCATAGAGCTTGCGGAACTCTTCAGCCTCGCCGTAACGCTCATGTTCTTTATCAAAAATACCGTTTACAGGAATATCTTTACCCTGCACACCTGGAGGCATGGCTTTAGTTAGCCGCTCCCCCATGGCGTAGGGGTAGCCCATGACGCGGGCAGAGTCTTTAAGGGCCTGCTTGGCTTTAATGACACCGTAGGTGACCACCTGGGAGACGCGGTCTGAGCCGTACTTACCACGTACGTATTCGATTACTTCATCACGACGGCGCTCGTCAAAGTCGACGTCGATATCAGGCATTGAGATACGTTCAGGGTTTAGAAAACGCTCAAAAATCAGGCCGTGTTCCAGCGGGTTTAGCTCAGTGATACCCATGGCGTAAGCCACCATGGAACCGGCACCCGAGCCACGTCCCGGGCCTACACGGATACCGTGACGCTTGGCCCAGTTAATGTAGTCGGCTACCACCAGGAAGTAGCCAGGGAACCCCATCTGCACAATCACGCCAATTTCGTATTCAGCCTGCTTGCGGCACTCCTCTGGAATGTTTCCGTCGAAACGGCGGTCCATACCTTTCCAGCATTCCTTAATGAACCAGCTTTCGTCAGTCTCCCCCTCGGGCACGTCAAATACCGGCATGTAGTTGGCGCCCTCATCGGTGGTGGTGAAGTGAATGTCGCATTGCTGGGCTACTAGCAGCGTGTTGTCGCAGGCACCGGGAAAATCAGCAAATAGTTTGCGCATTTCTGCAGCTGGACGCAGGTAGTAAGAGTCGCCGTCGAACTTAAAGCGATCCGGGTCTGAAAGCACTGAGCCAGAGTTGATGCACAGCATGGCATCTTGGACTTCGCGGTCTGTGGGCTTTACATAGTGAGAGTCGTTGGTGGCCAGCAGCGGGGCGTTAAGGTCAGCTGCCAGGCGCAGCAGATCCTTGGTTACGCGGCGCTCAATTTCTAGGCCGTGGTCCATGATTTCCACGTAGAAGAAATCTTTACCGAAAATGTCTTGAAATTCTCCAGCTGCACGCAGAGCTTCGTCATATTGGCCCAGGCGCAGGCGGGTTTGGACCTCGCCACTGGGGCAGGCAGTGGTGCCGATCAGACCCTTGCTGTAGCGCGAGAGCAGTTCACGGTCCATACGTGGACTTTTACCCCACTGGCCTTCTAGGGAGGCGTAGGAATCTAGCCGCATAAGGTTGTGTAAGCCCTCATTATTGCGGCTAAGCAGGGTCATGTGGGTGTAGGAGCCGCGTGCGGAGACGTCGTCGCTACGCTGGGATTCATCTCCCCAGAACACGCGGGTTTTATCGAAGCGGCTGGTGCCCGGGGTCATATAGGCTTCGACGCCGATAATTGGCTTAATCCCTGCCTTTTTGCAGGCATTGTAGAACTCGTAGGCCCCAAACATGTAGCCGTGGTCGGTGATGGCTAGCGCGCTCATTTCTTGGCGTGCTGCCTCAGCTACATAGCTAGAGATTTTGCCGGCCCCATCCAGCATGGAATAGTCGGTGTGGACATGGAGGTGCACGAAGGAATCACTAGCTGCCATAGGTGCCATTGTATGGGCCCCAAGCCAGCTTTGCCTTAACCTATCGCGGTGAGAAATACCTGGTTAGCTCGGCGTGGTAAGTGGCGCTCACAATGCACGCACTGCCTTTGGCAGCCACGCTGTGCGCACTGCCCTACTGCGCACTGTCCTACTTTAAGTGCGGCTACAGGCAGCGCGACTACAGGCGCCTGGTATTTGTAGTGCCGTCGCTTTTCTACGCCCCTGGTTTTAAAGCCGCACTACTTCTAGGGCGTGGGCTAGGTCAGCGCTGTATTGACTGGTGAAAGTGACTCTTTGGGCGGTGGCCGGGTGGGTTAGGCTCAGCTCGACGGCGTGCAACCACTGGCGCTTTAAACCGGTTTCTTGGCTTAGTTGCGGGTCTGCGCCATAGGTTTCATCGCCTACGCAGGGGTGGCCAACTGCACTCATATGCACCCTGATTTGGTGGGTGCGGCCAGTTTCCAAATGAATTTCTAGCAGTGAAGCGCGCGGCATGGCTTCAATCATGTCGTAGTGGGTGCGCGAGGCGCGGCCACCTTCAATAATGGCCATTTTCCACTCTCTAGAGGGGTGACGCCCAATTGGCGCATCAATTGTGCCGGTGGTGGGATCGGGGTGGCCTTGTACTAAGGTGTGGTAGATCTTGTCCACGCTGTGCTCACGAAACTGCTGTTTTAAGCTGGAATAGGCGTACTCGCTGCGGGCTACCACCATTACTCCACTGGTGCCCACGTCTAGGCGTGAAACAATGCCTTGACGCTCAGCTGCCCCGGAGGTGGTGACCGAAATATTGCAGGCTTTAAGGGCCCCTAATACGTCAGGCCCATCCCAACCCATAGAGGGGTGGGCGGCAATTCCGGCAGGTTTATCGACCACCACCAGGTCATCATCAACATAGATAATGCCCATATCGTCAACCTGGCGGGCCACCGGCTCGGGGCTACGCGGCTGGGGTAGATCCACTTCCAGCATTGAGCCACCTAGCAGGCGGTCAGATTTAGTTAGCACATTACCCTCAGACACTACCCGCCCTTGAGCGCATAGTTCCCCGGCTTTGGTGCGGCTGAGGCCTAACATGCGTGCCAGTGCGCTATCTACACGCTGACCATCTAGGCCATCGGGAACCGGAAGCACTCTGAAGCTCATGCTAACTCCTGATAATAGATTTAAAGTTAACCGCTACTTATGACTTGCTTTGGCTACCATCAAGGTTACGCCCCACAGTGGTCAGCCACACTACTGCGACGCCGGCGATCACAATCGCTATATCAGCTACGTTGCCCACAAAAGCGCCGTTGTAATCGATAAAGTCCACCACATGGCCTCGCCCAAAGCCAGGGCTACGCAACAGGCGATCGATAAGGTTTCCTACCGCTCCCCCTAGCACTGCCCCCAGGATCAGGGCCCAGGGCAGGTAGTTGAGTTTGCGGCTTAGATAGATCACTACTGCGCTAACTAGCACCGCTAAAACCGTAATTACCCAGGTGTATTGGCTACCTAGGGAGAAGGATGCGCCAGCGTTATGTATCAGCACTAGGCCTAAGAAATCCCCTACCAGTTTGATCTGCTGGCCCTGCCCCAATGCGTTAAGGGCCCAAATTTTGCTTAGCTGATCTGCAGCCACTATAGCTAGGGCTACTGACCAAAACCAGATGAGATTTTTTAGGTGTGCATCCATGGCTGTTCCCTATTAACCAGACACGCAAACGGCGAGGGCTTTAAAACCCTCGCCGCAGCAATTTTAAGCTTGGGATAGTCTCACAGACCCAGGTTGCTCTGGCCGCCGCCGGAAGCGTCCTCGACGTTGTTGAGCAGGTTGGTCAGGTAAGAACGCAGGCGAGTGCGGTAGTCGCTCTCGAAGCGACGCAGCTCGTCAATCTTGTGCTCCAGGTTGGCGCGCTCCTTCTCAAGCTGAGATAGGGTCTGGTTGCGCTGGTTTTCAGCTTCACGGGTGAGCTGTTCACCAGTAGCGCGAGCCTCGGTGACGATACGCTCACGCTCGGCCTTACCCTTGGCGACGTATTCGTCGTGCAGGCGCTGGGCCATCTCGAGCATGGCAGCAGCAGACTCGGCATTGTTGCCACTGGGCTCGATCTTGGGGGTCTCCACGATCGGGGACTCAACCACAGGAGCAATCGGAGCCACCGGGGATACCGGGGTGGCAGTTACTACCGGAGCGCCTTCGCTCAGCTCGGCAACGCGAGCGTTAGCAGCATCGAGCTTGGCCTTGAGCTCGGCGTTTTCGTTCTCCAGGTCGCGCATGGCCTCGACGATTTGGTCAAGGAACTCGTCAACTTCGTCCTGGTCGTAGCCCTCACGGAACTTGGTGGGCTGGAACTTCTTGTTGAGGACGTCATCAGCGGTTAGCTGCGTCATCTCGTTACCTCGCATTTGCTTTGGGGTCTTTGTAGGACTCCAGCGCGGAGCCCACTTCCTTTAGACTACAACAAGATACACAATTGTGACACTTGTTGTTTTTGTTACCAGTGGGAATTGGGATAATCCCCAACCGGCGAGATGGGAGTTAGCACACCCCGTGCATATACTTCCCCGGCCAGCTTAGTAGCCGACAGCTATATACAACGGTTTGTACCACTTAAGGCTACCTCAAGGCTGCGCCTTATGGCAGGATTTACGCGCTTAAGCGTGTTCTTCCCAGTACTCAAGGCTGGCCACTACCCGATCCAAGAACTCATCAACGTAGTCCTGTTCATAGCCAACTACACCAAACCCAGTTGGCTTAAACCGGGCAGCTTCCACATCCTTTGAGCCAAGCAGTTTAACGTTGGAACCGCGTTCATAGCTAGCCAACGCTTCAACTACCTTAGCTAGTAGGTCATCAACTTCCCCACAAGCATAGCCTTCGAAAAATTTATGCTTAGGGAACTGAGCACTACTAACTGCACTAGAACTTAGCACATTAATGTCGGTTGCTTGGCGCACAGCGACAGTTGGCTGCTCAGTTGCTTGGTGGTAGCTATCAGCACTGGCATCATCTGTCTGCGCAAACTTGAGGTTGTCAGCGTAACGTTTTTCCCAAGCTCCCAGCACCTTAGCTGCCTGATGCAGCAGGTCATTTACCGCCAGGCGGTCGTAGCCTTTAGCGAAGCTAACCGAGTCGAAACGGTAATTTAGCACTTCGCTAGCCGTGACAGCGCGTGAGGGCAGAGTCGCCATGTCCAGCTCATAGGCGCTTAAGGTAGCAGCTATGCGATCGATTAGGTCATTTACCTGACTCTGGTTGTAGGCCTGACGCATAAATGTAGTGGGAAGCTGCGTTTCGCGCACTTGTACGGCAGTAAGCATATTTCCTCCTTTAAGTTAGGTAAATAATAGACCCCGCAATGTCTTTATGACACTACGGGGTCTATACCAAGAGTGGAAGAAGGGCTCAGTACGTTGCGCGAATTAACATTCCGATGATGTTTTGAGCGACGTAGATAATGAAGTACAGCGCCAAAAATGCCATATCGATTCCAACTCCACCGATCCCCAGCGGGGGGATCACCCGGCGCAAAGCCTTCAGCGGCGGATCAGTCAGCGCATAGACCACGTTGGCCAGTATCAAAAGCAGGCCCTTGGGACGCCAGTTACGCGCAAAAGCACTAACCAGATCGATCACCACACGCAACAGCAAGACCAACACATATAGGCTTAGCAGGCTGGAAATTATGGACAAAATTGGGGCTAGCACAAATAAACTCAGCTCTGGTTGAAGGGTACGAAGCGGCTTCCGGCGCTGTCCCCATTGCTGTTCTCGATAGCTACGCTATCGGGAGTAAGCAGAAATACTGCTTCAGATACGCGTTCGACAGCACCGTTTAGGCCGTAAACCAGGCCCGAGATGAAGTCCACGATGCGGCGGGCTTCCTTCGGGTTGATCTGGGTCAAGTTAACGATAACCGGCGTCCCCTCCCGGTACACCGTGCCAATGTTGACTACATCGTTGTACTTGGTGGGGGTTGCGGTCACAATACGAGCCAGATCGGGGTTAGGTTCCCGGTCTTCGATGATTGCGTCGTCATAGTAGTCCGTAGAATCGTCTTCGTTCACGTACTCATCCTCAGTTTCCGCGAAGGGCTCAACCAGATCGGTCTCAGGTTCAATTTCACTATATCCGAATGCGCTACTCATGCGCTTAAGGGCCTTCATTTACGCTCCTCTTGGTTGGGCTTGGTTAGGGGCGGGGACTTCCCCTGTTAACTGACGTTACCGGCAGGAATATTAAGGTCACGGATTTGTTTCGGCGTGTCCTACAGGTGCGATTAATAGTGCGAAACGCCCGGTATGGCGGCTGCGTCTATAGGAAAAATAGGCCTCATTTTCAAAAGTACATACTTGCTCGCTAGCAATGTTGGCGCTAGGTAAGCCGACTTCTAAAAGTTGGCTGCGCACCAGGGCTTCTAGATCGATTGCCGGAGTGTCTTGCCTGGTGCGGCTAGCCGCCTGAGGGCTGAGCTTGGCGGCCTGGGCCGCTAAATCTGCAGGGACCTCATAGCATTTGCCGCAAATATGAGGGCCAATAAAAGCATGGATAGCGCTAGCGTTAGCTCCACGCTCCACCATCTGGTCCACAGTTTTGGTTGCAATAGCTGCCATGGCCCCCCGCCGGCCGGCATGTACCGCCGCCACCAGGGCGCCGTCGTCGCTAGCAAGTACCAGCGGCAGACAGTCCGCCACCATTACCGCCGCCGCATCAGCGCAGCTGGCAACCAAAGCAGAACGCTGCAGCAATAAGGCATCCGCCTGCGGGGTGGCGCCAGCATCTGCCTGTGCCACTCGATCACCATGTACCTGATCCATCCAGGCAATACGCGCCGGACGACCCAAACCTAGGTCTGCCCCAATTAGCCCGGCCAACTGCTGACGGTTAGCCATAACCTTTGCTGGACTATCACCCACATGCGGCCCCAAGTTAAAGCCCAAGTCATAGCCTTGGCAGGGGCGGTCATAGGCAACGGCGGTAATCCATACCCGCGCTAAAGGGCCCACGGCCCGGCTAAGCACATGGCTAGGCCGGGCCGAGTAGCTAGATTCCATTTCAGAGCAGGAAGTCAGGCAGGTCGAGGTCGGTGCTGTCGTCGTCAACGCCGATCACACGCGGAACCTCCAAAACCGGAGAGGTGGAGGTAGCGGTCTCATCCACATAAGCGGGCACCTCGCTGGTGGCGGTGCGCGGCGGGATGGAGGGGGCTACCGGCTCGGGACGCGGCCTGGGCCTGGGTTCAGAAACCACGGGCACCGGGCGGGTAACCGGCTTGTCGGCGCGGTGAATCCCGGTGGTGCGCGGCTGGCTGGTGGTTGCCGCCGGAGCGGGAGCAGCGGCGGGGGCTGAACGACGGGCCGGAGGCTGCACAGCCAGGTCACCCTCGTCCTCCTCGTCAAAACCAGCAGCAATAACGGTCACGCGCACCTCGTCGCCGAAAGCGGGGTTGGTGACCAAACCGAAGATGATGTTGGCATCGGGGTGAACGGCTTCACGCATCATCTCAGCAGCGCGCGAGACTTCCATAATGCTCAGGTCAGAGCCCCCCTGGAATTGCAGCAGTACACCCTGGGCACCGTTGATGGAGGTTTCCAGCAGCGGCGAGGAAACTGCCTGCTCGGTAGCGCGTAGGGCGCGGTCATCGCCGGTGGCGGTACCGATACCCATAAGTGCCGTACCGGCTCCCTGCATAACCGACTTGACGTCGTTGAAGTCAACGTTAACTTCACCGGGCGTAGTAATCAGCTCAGTAATACCCTGCACACCCTGCAGCAGCACCTTATCAGCCTCAATGAAGGCCTCAGTCACAGAGATGTTGGGGTCAGAGATAGCCAGCAGACGCTCGTTAGGAATAACGATTAGGGTGTCTACCTCTTCACGCAGAGCCTTAATGCCATTTTCGGCCTGGTTCATGCGGCGAGAGCCCTCAAAGTTGAAGGGGCGGGTGACCACACCAATGGTTAAGGCGCCTAGCTCACGGGCTAGACGAGCCACCACCGGAGCGCCACCGGTACCGGTACCGCCACCCTCACCTGCGGTTACGAAAACCATGTCCGCACCCTCAATGGATTCACGGATCTGGTCTTCATGGTCTTCAGCGGCCTTACGGCCGATGGTCGGGTCGGCGCCAGCGCCGAGGCCACGGGTGATCTCACGGCCGATGTCTAGCTTCACATCGGCGTCGGACATGATTAAGGCCTGAGCATCGGTATTGATGGCAATAAACTCGACACCCTTAAGTTCAGAATCGATCATGCGGTTAACTGCGTTAACGCCACCGCCACCAACGCCGACTACCTTAATAATCGCCTGGTAGTTCTGTGTCTCAACCAAAACTGTAGCCTTTCATTAAAATTCTAAACCTTAACTTTAGGTTTAGAATTTGTTTCCTAGATCACTCGCGCATAGATAACGCTACGTGCAAAATCGCCCCAAGTCATTATTTTCCTCGGTGTGTCTTGCGTGTTCCTAACCGCTATTTTTTAGTGGTTGGGTTAAGCGGATACGAAACATCATAAACCGATGCTTGTATGCTCAACAGCGTTTTTAACACACGCGCTTTGAGGGCTGGACGATCGTTGTCCCCCCAAATCACACTAGCCCCGGAAGACAACTTAAAACTCACATATCCGCTTTCAGTGGCGCTTGCCGAAACTACCTGTGAACGCACACTCTCATCAAGTGCACCCATTGCGGTAGTTATTGACTGCACCTGTACGGAATTAATTTTGCCGCTCGATTCGATAACCGCTAAACCAGCCAACTGACTTGAGCGAGTCTCTAAAACTACCGCATCACCATCAAGTATCTGGTAACCCTTAGCAGTTTTTAACACCGCCACGGGCACACGCATAGTCACCATTACGTTTAAACCGCGCGGCCACTCACGCTCAATGGTTACGCTGCGTACGCGCACAAAGGCTTTATCCACCCGTTTGGCTTGTTTGGCGACGTCGATCAGCAGCAGGCTGCGTCCCTCTTGATCCCCAATCACCTTGGTCACCGAAGCTGGCGAAAGTTGCCCACCGGAGCCGCTAACCCTGATCTCACTCATACGCAAAGCAAACAGTGGCGAGGCTAGTGCCACCCAAGCCACCAGCGCCAGTACCACCACCACATAAACCAGGCGTTTGAGCTTGTTAAAGCTACGCTTACGGTTAGCTACACGCTGCTCTTCATAGCGCTGCTGTAAACCGTGGGAGACTACATGGTCATCAGTGCTAGCCAGGCTAGCTTCCGCTACTTTGGCGCTAGCAACTACCCCAGAGCTAGCGCGGGTGACGGCTTTACTAGGAGCTTTACTAGCTGGCTCACTGCGTGAAGAACGGCGCCCAGATGCGGGCCGTGAACGCGCTGCAGCTTGGCGCTCATCGCGCTGGCGGCTTTCACTTTGGCGCGAACTTACGCGTTGCTGAGCGCTTTCTCGCTGCCGACTACCAGCAGCTGAGCCAGTTTTAACAGGCCCAGTGTTAGCGTCAGCAGATTGCCTTGGCTGCGCAGACTTAGCCGCCCCACGGGCAGCCCCGTTACTGCCATCCTTATTGATAGGCAGTGGGCGGGGAGTCTGGGGCCTTCTCACACGTTAAGTCTACTCACCGATAGCATCAATAATCACATTAGCAAGCTCAGTAACATCTCCGGCCCCTACAGTTAACACCAGATCACCAGGTTTAGCTTCACCAGCTAGCTGCAGGGCCCCGGCTTCACGCCCGCTGACGTATTGCACGTTAGTGCCATTAGCTAGCAGAGCCGAAGTGACCTGTGGGAAGTCTGCCTGAGTTTCACGAGCCGGGTAAATATCAATCACGATAGTCTTATCGGCCTTAGCTAAAGCCGCGCTGAAACGCTGAGCAAAGTTGCGGGTACGTGAGAACAGGTGGGGCTGGAAAAGTACCAGCAGTCGGCCGCCGCGCGCGTCGGCAACTTCGCGAGCTGCGCTCAGCAGTGCCTCAACCTCGGTGGGGTGGTGGGCGTAGTCATCCACTACCTCCACTCCCCTAGGCTCGCCGCGCTTTTCAAAGCGGCGCCCGGTGCCAGCAAAAGTACCTAAAGCGTCAGCCATCTGCTGGGCCTCAACTCCTAGCTCAATACCTGCCGCCCACGCTCCACAAGCATCTAGGGCTACGTGGTCGCCGGGAGTATGCAGGTTAAGCTGCGCCTGGTAGCGCTCGCCATCAGGGCCAACAAATTCCAAGCTGGCCTGGGTGCCGGTGGCGCTGCGGGAAGTAATAGTTAGCTGCGCACTGGCACAGCCGGGTACCTGAGCCTTAGCTTCAGGGGCGGTTAGGCCAAAGAAGGTTACACGCTTGCCAGCCTTAGCTGCCGCCATCCCCAAAGCCCGCGAACCGGCGTCGTCGGCGCAGGTAACCAGCAAACCGCCGGGCACTAGACGCTGACTAAAGTCCACAAAAGCCTGCTCAAAAGCCTCCCGGGTGCCGTAGTGGTCTAGGTGGTCGGGCTCTACGTTAAGCACTACCTCCACGCGCGGGTGGTAGTTAAGGAAGGAACCATCTGACTCATCAGCTTCAGCCACCAGCATGGAACCATTACCCAGGTGACCGCCGGTACCCAAGGCAGAAACCGTGCCGCCAACCGCAAATGAGGGCTCCAAACCTAGCGAGCTAAAGGCCTGGGCCAGCATTCCTGAAGTGGTGGTTTTGCCGTGCGCACCGGCTACTGCCACAAAATCCTTACCTTCAGAGGCTAAAGCCAAAGCTTGTGAGCGGTGCAAAATTCGCTGGCCTCGGGCGCGGGCGCAGGCCAACTCCGGGTTAGCGTCCTTAATAGCGCTGGAAACCACCACGATTGCCTGCGGGTCAACGTTTTCGGCGGCCTGGCCGATGTAAACCTTGATGCCCTGCTGTTCAAGAGCATCGGTGACGGCACTGGCGCGGGCGTCAGAGCCGCGTACTTTAAAGCCAGACTGGGCTAGTAGCTCAGCCACTACGCTCATACCTGCCCCACCGATTCCGATCAGGTGAAACTGCGTCATAGTTACTCTCCTACTACCGACTCGATCAGGTCCACGAATTTGGCGGTGCCGTCGGGGTTACCGCAGCTGGCAGCCGCATGTGAAGCAACCTCCAGGCGGCGCGTGTTATTGGTCAGGTTGAACAGGTCAGCGATGTGGCTGGCGTTTAGCTTGTCATCAGCCACCAGTTTGCCACCGCCGGCAGCTACCACAGCGGCGGCATTTAGGCGCTGCTCACCGTTACCGATAGGCAGGGGCACGTACAGTGCCGGCAGGCCCACAGCGGTTAGTTCACTGACTGTGCCCGCGCCGGAGCGGCAAATTACCGCGTCGGCTGCGGCGTAGGCATATTCCATGCCGTCAAGGTATTCGAGTACATGGTAGTGGGTGGTGTCGGCCCCCTCCAGTAGCTGCAGCACCTGCTCACTCTTGCCTTTACCGGTTAGGTGCAGCACCTGCACTTGGCCCTGATAGTCGCGGTAGGCCTGGGCGACGGCGCGGTTAAGGCTCAGGGCCCCTAGCGAACCACCGGTGACCAGCACGGTGGGCAGCTGGGGGTCCAGGCCCAGTTCTTTGGCTCCCTGCTGGCGTAGCTGGGCGCGCTGGATCGGGTCCTGACGGCTGCGGGCCAGGGTGGTAATGGCTGCGCGCAGCGGCATACCGGTAACCTCGGTGACGCCGTGGCGGGCTTGCAAGGGCGTGTCGGGGAAGCTTAGTCCCAGCGCCACGGCCTGCTTAGCACCCAGCTTGTTAGCAATGCCAGGGCGGGCGTTTTGCTCCTGGATAACTACCGGCACACCCATGGACTTAGCAGCCCAGTATGCCGGCAGGGATACGTAGCCGCCGTAGCCTACGACGACGTCGGACTCGTTTTCTTCAATGGCCGCCTTGGCGCCGTCGATAGCCTCACGCAGACGGCCCGGCAAACGCAGGAAATCAGTGGAGGGCTTACGCGGCAGGGGCACTTTGGGGATATAGCGCAGCTCAAAACCGGCGGCGGGCACTAGTCGATCTTCAAGACCTTCATGGGTGCCTAGCACCAGCACTTGGGCGCCACGTTCACGCAGCTGCGCGGCGGTAGCCAGCAACGGGTTGACGTGACCAGCGGTACCTCCACCGGCTAGCAGAGCATTAATTTTCTTAGCCACGATGCCATATCCTCCATTTACTAAGAGCCTCGAGTACCGTGCGGCGGTTGGCTTGAGATTGTGAACGCAGTACAGCGATAGCGCTGGGCTCATTTCGAGCAAAACATGTAAGTACCCCTACCGCCAGCATGATGGCCACAGTTGATGAGCCACCTTTAGAAATTAGCGGTAGCGGTACGCCCAAAACCGGCAGCAAACCGGTAGCCACCATGATGTTAATCAGGGCCTGTCCCACCAGCCAGGTGCAGATCCCGGTGGTGGCAAACAGAATGTAGCGGTTGCGCACGTGGGCGCGCATCACGCGCATACAGCAGTAGCCGATCAACAGGAAAATTATTAGCACTGCCAAAGTACCTACCAGGCCGTGTTCTTCGCCCAAAACCGCATATACATAGTCGGATTCGGACTGGGTTAGGTAACCCCATTTTTCACGTGAACCATCACTGCCTACACCTAGTACTCCCCCGTGGGCGAAGGCGTATTCAGCGTGGTGAGGCTGGTAGGTCAGACCCGATTCGTCGTCGGCCAGGGAAGGCATATTCCACCAGGCAGAAATGCGGGCACGGCGATTGGCGCTCATATAGGTAAGGATGCTGATACCCACCGCTCCCAGGGCGCCGGTTATGGCCATGTATTTAGCCGGGAATTTAGCGATAACTAGCATCGCGGCCACAATCACCACCATTACCAGGGCTGAACCCAGGTCTTTACCAAGCACCACTAGGCCGGCTGTGGCCGCAACTATAAAACCCATAAGCGCCAGGGCTACTCGGGAGGTAAGCGCCCCGGTGTAGCGGTCTAGCACTGCGGCTAGCGCCAAAATCAAAGCTAGTTTTGATAGCTCAGCGGGCTGCACCGGGCCAATTCCGGGCAGCTGCACCCAACCTGCGTTACCACCGATGGTCACCCCCAGGCTGGTGAAAATCAGGGTTTGTAAAATCGCCGCCGGCACCAGCATTAGCCAACCGTAGCGGATAATAATGGCTGGTTTTAGGCGGGAAACTCCCCAAGCTGCAGCGATACCCACCAGATAGATCAAGGTGGTGCGCAAGTAGGGTTCATATAGTTGGGTAAGTGAGGCAGAGCCTTCTGAGTCACTGGCGATCTGCACCTGCTGGATAGAAATATCCATATACAGGCCAATTAGCACCAAGGTGGTGGCACAGATAATTAGCAGATAGTAGCTAAGCGCATCAAACTGGTCTAGCCAGCTTTTAACGCCTCGATAGCGCCCGCGCACCCAGAAATAAGCTTGCTTCACATTAACCTACCTGGCCCGCGCGCGCTGCAACCTCCTGAGCAAACAGGTCACCGCGCTGGTTGTAGGAGACAAACTGGTCCCAAGAGGCACAAGCCGGGGACAAAATTACGCAGTCACCACTTTGAGCCATGCTAGCGGCTTGAGCCACCATGGTTTTGGCCAGTTCAGTGGGGCTTCCCTGGCCCACAATCGTGTAGGGCACCTGGGGGGCGTATTTAGCTAGCGGCTCAGTGATGAACTCTGGGTGCACCCCTAGCACCACTACCCCACGCAGCACCGGGGCCACCTGGCGCACCAGTTCACTAAGGTCTGCGCCTTTAGCGTCACCGCCAGCGATCCACACCACCGAGTTGGGTGCGTGTGAAGCTAAAGCTGCGGCGGTGGCATGGGCGGTGGTGCCTTTAGAGTCATCCACCCAGGCCACGTTATCTATGGTGGCTACAGTCTGCAGGCGGTGAGCGCCGGGGGTAAAGTCACGCAGTCCTTTAGACACGGCAGCTGGCTGCACACCTGCTGCGCGCGCTAGAGCAGCTGCGGCTAAAGCGTCAGAAATAATGTGGCTGGGCAGTGCCTCTAGCTTGCCGCCGGGGGCCAGGTGAGCCAGGTCTTCTAGCTCAGCCACAATCTGGGCGTTCTTATTGCGCAAAGGCACAAAAGCGCGATCCACAATGGCGCCGTCGACAATACCAAACTGACTGATTTCAGGCACCGCGCGGCTTAAACCAATAGCGCGGCAGCCTTCACGCACATCTGCCTCTTGCACCATTTTTAGGGCAGCCTCGCTGGCTAGATCATAGATGGCAGCCAGCTTGGTGTTGGTATAAACCTTGGCTTTATCGGCGGCGTAAGCCTCCAGCGAGCCATGCCAGTTAAGGTGGTCAGCGGCCAGGTTCAGGCAGATAGATGCCAGCGGCTCTACTGACTTAGTCAGGTGCAGCTGGAAGGAGGATAGCTCCACAGCCAAAGCGTCATAGCCGCCCTCATCAACCACCTGGATGATGGGCTTACCAACATTACCTACCGCAGGGGCGTTTAGCCCTTGGGCCTGCAAAATAGAGGCCAGCATATTGACGGTGGTGGTTTTGCCATCGGTGCCGGTAATGGTTAGCCAGGGGCTGGCTGCGTTAGGGCCGACGGCGTGCAGACGCCAAGCTAGCTCCACCTCGCTAATCATTTCTACCGGGGCCGCACTAGCGGCCTGGTACAGCGCAGAGGTGGGGGCAATTCCCGGAGAGATAACTAGCAGGTCGCGGGCATGAGTGCGGATCTTGTCGGCCAAGGACTTGGGGTCAGCGTCAGTAAATACGCTGACGTTATCAAGCTCTTTACTAAGCGCCTCGCCAGCGCCAGCTTTAGCATCAAAAGCAATAACTTTAGCGCCGCGACGCGCCGCGACCTTAGCCACGGCACGCCCAGAAACCCCTAAACCAACTACGCTTACGGTACGTGAAGCTAGAAGCTCAGAGAAAGAATCAGACATGGTTGGCGGCCAACCATTCCGCATAGAACAGGCCCAAACCTAGGGCCACACCCATAGAGGCCACAATCCAGAAACGTATCACTACGGTAACTTCAGGCATTCCGCCTACCTCGAAGTGGTGGTGGATGGGGGCCATCCTAAATACGCGCTTACGGGTGGCCTTGAAGTAACCGACCTGGATGACGTCACTCATAACCTCAACCAGGAACAGGAAGCCCAAGATTACCGCCAGGAATTCGGTGCGGGTAAGCACTGACAAACCAGCTACCGCGCCACCTAGAGCCAGGGAGCCGGTGTCACCCATAAAGATCTTGGCCGGAGCCGCATTCCACCACAGGAAGCCCAGGCAGGCGCTCATCAGCGAGATAGCAATCATGGTCAGGTCACGCGGGTCGCGCACCTCGTAGCAGCCCAGGGCCTGGGCGTAGCCACCCTGGCAAGACTGGTTGGACTGCCAAATCCCGATCATGGTGTAGCCGGCAAACACAATTGTGGAGCAGCCTGCGGCCAAACCATCCATACCGTCAGTTAGGTTAACCGCGTTAGACCAGGCGGTGATCAGGAAGTTACACCAAAGCACAAACAGCACCAGCCCCAGGGCAGTGCCCCAGGCGGCCAGGTCAAAACCGGTGTCGCGAACTGTGGAGATAGCGGTAGAACCGGGGGTGATACCAGCCTTGTTAGCGAAGAACAGGCAGCACACAGAGAAGGTGATACCCACAAAAGCCTGGCCAATGATCTTCTGCATCGGCTTTAGACCCAGTGAGCGCTCATGGGAAATCTTGACGTAGTCGTCAAAGAAACCAATTGCGCCCAGGCCCACAATCAAAAACAGCAGCAGCAGACCTGAGGCGCGCGGAGTGCGCATATCAAACAGGTTAGCGGCCAGGTAGCCCAGCACCGTGGCGATAATCATCACCAGGCCACCCATGGTGGGGGTGCCGCGTTTAGTGAAGTGGCTAGTGGGGCCATCTTGGCGGATGAATTGCCCATACTGCTTCTTGTGCAGAATACGGATCAGTAGCGGGGTGCCGGTTATGGACACCAATAGGGATACGACCGCTGCTACCAGGTATGCAACCATTTAGGCGCGAACCTCCTTGAGATAGTCGGCAATTCGCCAGGCCCCTGAGGAGTGGGACCCTTTAACCAACACTGCATCGAAGTCTGTCACGATCTGATCGATCATGGCCAAGGCCTGATCAGCATCGTCAACGTAGGTGGTGGCAATGCCTAGCTCGCGGGCGCGGCGGGCAAGAGGCCGGGCAGCTTCGCCAATGGCCAAAATGTCGCTCACACCGGCCTCATGGGCCAGCTCGGCAGTGCGCGTATGCACTTGCTCAGAGGTGTCGCCTAGCTCCAGCATCTGCCCGGCTACAAACACCTTGCGGCGCCCCTCAGCCAGCTGTTTAAGTGCCACTAGGGCGGCAGTTACGGAGTCAATATTGGCGTTGTAAGAGTCGTCAATTAGCAGCAGCTGTCCGCTTAGGCTATGCACATCCATACGGTGCGGGCTAAGGGCCTGTGCTTGGCTGAGTACCTGGGCGGCGGCTTGCAGATCAATACCCACCACTAGGGCAATGGTTAGCGCCGCCAGGGCGTTAGCCACATGGTGCGCGCCCACTAGCTGTAGCTGGACTGGGGCACTGGCGCCAGCGGTGCGGGCGGTGAAGCTGGCGCGTCCGTCAGGGCCAATGACGACGTCGTCGGCACGTACGTTAGCGGGCTCGCCTGAAGGTGAGAAGCTAAATACCGGGCCGGGAGCTAGTTCAGCCATGGCCATGGTGCGCGGGTCGTCAGCGTTCAAAATCGCCACTCCGCTGCTACGCAGGCCCTGGATAATCTCGCTCTTAGCACGGGCCACGGCCTCAACTGAACCAAAACCACCCATGTGGGCGTGACCCACCATAAGCACTGCGGCCACATCCAGGGGGGCAATATCGGTCAGGTAGGCGATGTGCCCAGGCCCCGAGGCACCCATTTCTAGCAGCAGGTAGCGGGTGTCGTTATCGGCTTCCAAAATGGTTAGCGGCAAGCCGATCTCATTATTGAAGGAGGCTTGCGGGGCTACCGTGGGGCCCTGGGAGGCAAAAATCTGGCGGGTTAGATCCTTGGTGGTGGTTTTACCAACCGAGCCAGTTACGCCGGCCACATCAAAGGGCAAACCGTTAGCTTCACGGTACTGGCGGATCTCACGCAGGTAGCTGTAGGCAATTTTGCCTAGCGCATCAACAGTATCCTGGACGCGAATGTGGGGCACGTCCAGATCCTTGGAGCTGATAATCACCAAGCCGGTAGTGGAGTTGTAAGCAGCGGGTGCGTAGTCATGCCCGTCTACGTTTTCACCCACAATGGCCACAAAACAGCCGTGGTCACTAACCTTGCGTGAGTCAATAACTACCGGGGCGCTAACTAGCTCAGTGCCCTCAAGGCCCACCAGCTGGCCTTCACAGGCGCTAGCTAGCCAAGCGGCGTCGCGACACATGCCACTCATTTGTCACCCCACTTGTCAGCGACCGCAGCGGCCATAACCGGAGCGTCGTTGTAAGGGATCTTGTCGTCGCCAACTTCCTGGTAGGGCTCGTGGCCCTTACCGGTGACGATTACGGTATCGTCAGGGCCAGCTAGCTCTACGCAGCGGCGTACAGCGTCAGCGCGGCAGGTGGTGATTTCTTCAACGCCAGCAAAGTCGGGGCGGACCTTGCGCACACCAGCCAGAATTTCGGCACGAATCTCACTAGCTACCTCGTGGCGCGGGTTTTCGTCAGTTACTACCAGCAGGTCTGCTTCACGGGCGGCAATCTCACCTAGCAGTGGGCGCTTGCCCTTGTCGCGGTCGCCGTCGGAGCCAAAGCCGATAATCAGCTTGCCGGGGGTGATTTCACGTACTGCTTCCAGGGCCAGCTGTAGGGCCTCGGGGGTGTGGGCGTAGTCCACGATGGTCAGGGCGCGCACCCCGTCGCGGTTGGAGATGCGCTGCATACGTCCAGGAATGTTGTGGGCGTGGCGCATGGCCTCAACGGCTTCATCCACGCTTACCCCACTGCGTAGCGCCATAACCAGGGCCAGGGCTGCGTTTTGTACGTTCACTAGGCCCGGCAGTGGGCAGTAAGCCTTGATTTCCTCGCCATTGGGACCGTGCAGCACGAAGGTGGTGGCCACATCCTTAAGCGAAGCGTGCGCCGAGCTAACCCACCAGTGGGCCTTGCCTTCACCGGCGTAGGCGCTGACCGTGTCAAAAGGCAGGCCGCGCTGGTCGCACATGTCGGCTAGCTTGACGCCCCACTCGTCATCTACACACACAACTGCGTGGCGGGCGCGTTCAGGGGTGAAAATGCTGGCCTTGGTTTCTAGGTACTCCTCCATGGTGTGGTGGAAGTCCAGGTGGTCGTGCTGCAGGTTGGTAAAGCCGACGACGTCGTAGGCCACCTGGTCTACACGGTTAAGAGCAATGGCGTGGGAGGAGGTTTCCACGACAGCGGCGCTAGCGCCCCGCTCGACGGCGGTGGCCAGCAGACGCTGAAGCACCGGGGACTCTACGGTAGTGCGCGGCGAGGGGTAAAGTTCGTCACCAACACCTAGCAAAACCGTACCAGCCAGGGCTGAAGTCCCAAAGTGGGTGTCGAGCATGGCGCGCAGCAAGAAGGTAGTGGTGGTCTTACCGTTGGTGCCGGTAACCCCTGCTACGAATAGTTTCTGGCTGGGATTGTCATAGATAGTGGCGGCAATCTTGGCGGTTAGTTCGCGTAGATTCTGCTCGCTAGTAACTACCACAACCTCTAGACCCTCAAGGTATTGCAGCCCCGCAGCGTCGGTAAGCACAGCCACAGCCCCGCGAGAGACGGCGTCGGCAGCATAGCGGGCCCCGTGCGAACGCAGGCCGGCAATAGCCACAAAGAGATCACCCGGGGCAATATCACTTGAGTCAACGCTTACACCCGTTACTTTCAGGTCTCCAACGGGGGCAAGTTCATGCAGCTCAAGGGCCTTTACAAGGTGAGCTAGGGGTACGCCCTCCACCTGCGTGGGGCGCAGCGCATCGGTCTCTTCGTAAGCTTTCATGCTCATAGCTTCCTAATTTAGCGCTATTTTCGTTAACTGCGGCAATCGGTTTGCCACACTGAGATTCATAATCTCTTATTTACCTGCTTATTAGCTGGGAGTTTGGCTGGGGCTGGAAGTGGGATTATTCTCTACCAGCTGCGGATCTGGAGCCAGACCCAGGTTATGCATGGCAGCCGTGGCCACCTGGCGAAATACAGGCGCAGCCACATCACCACCATGATAAATGGCGGCTTGCGGGTCATAAATGACCACCGAAACGGCCACAGCAGGCTTACCTTTAGAAAGCCCGGCAGGTAGGAAACCCACAAAAGAGGCCACCGTACCGCCGCTAGCTTCTCCCCCAATAATTTCTGAGGTACCGGTTTTACCGGCCACCTGATAGCCGTTAATGGCGGCGCTTTCCGCAGTACCGCCCTTTTGGGTGACGGCGACCAGCATTTTTTCTAGTGTGGCCGCGCTAGCCTCACTAATTACCCGCGTGGGCGTAGGGGCCTGCGGTTTGGTGACTTTACCGGTGTAATCGGTGTATTCCTTGATTAAACGCGGGGGTACACGTACCCCCTTGTTAGCTACTGTGGCCAGGGTAGATACTGCCTGCAAGGCGGTGGTAGAGACACCTTGACCAAACATAGTGGTGTAGCGCTGACGCCCATCCCATTTGGTGTAAGAGCTCATTAAACCGGCGCTTTCGGAAGGCATTTCAATGCCGGTCAGGCTCCCCCAACCGAATTTACGCATGTAGTTATAACGAACTTCATCACTAATAGTGTCGCCAACAAAAATTGTGCCGATATTGGATGATTCAGCCAAAATCTGTGTGGCGGTATAAGACTTTGTTTCGTGCTCATGGGAGTCACTAAATGATTGCCCGTTGGAGCTAGTCCAAGCATCGGGCACCACCCAGCTGTGCTCGGGAGTGATTTTGCCTTGGTCTAGCGCGGCGGCGAAGGTAACCACCTTGCCTACGCTACCGGGGTCAAAGACAGCTTCTACGGTGCGTGAACGACGGTTAGCTTCAGGGGTTTTAGCTGGCTGAGAGGGGTCCACAGAGTTGGAGTCAGCCAATACCAGTACGTCACCATTAGCCGGGTCCATAACTATGACTGAGCCCCAGCGTGCCCCCACCTTTTTAACCTGCTCATCTAGGGCCTTTTGGGCCAGCATTTGCAGGTCACGATCAATGGTGGTGGTGATGTTTTGGCCCCGCCGGGCTGGCTTGTCTTCAATAACCCCGTTTGGCAGTACGTCTGAGTTGATAGAGATTTCTACACGTTCAAGCCCACGGGTACCCGTAAGGATCTTATTGCGACTGAGTTCCAGCCCGGCTTGGCCTACGTTACGCAGCTCGCGTGTGGCAGATAGGGTGCCGGAGTTGATGGCGCTTGCCTGAACTTCGGTAAGGTCATCTTGGTTGACCTCAACCACTTTTCCAGATTCGTCTTGGAAGGTGTAGAAAGCCTGCTCAATTACGTAGCCCAAAATGTTGCCTGCCACTGCCCCTGAGGGGTAGGTGCGGCGCACATGTGAGTCAGGCTCAACACCAGGGATCCCTAGCACCTTGATTGAACGCCACTCGTCAGGAGTGATGTCCTTGGCCAGGATCTTATAGGTAGAGTCACCGATGAGCTGTCCACCTAATTCGTGGCGATCCATTTGCAAAATCGGCGCCAGTTGCTTGGCAACTTCAGCCGGTCCATAGCCCACCACTTTGTATGTGGTGGAGCCATCGGCATTTTTAAATGGTGAGGTGTGGACGTAACTACCCAGTTTGATCTGGTTTACGCCAACGTCGTAAGTAATGGTTGAGCCAGCCAGTATCTGTCCCTTACGGTCCTTGATCTGTCCGCGCTGAGCTAGTTTTTCAATTACTTTGGTGTAAGCGCTGGCGCCCTCTTCACTAAGGGCTTTGGCTTCTAACACCTGTAGTTGTACTAGTCGCGCAGCGATTAAAGTAGCGCAACCGCCGCCAATGAACTTTAGTACTTGACGGCGATCAAACTCTTTACCAAGGCTAGGCATAGGACACAGTTTAACTGGCAGCTAGCGTCACTTAGCGCTATCTGAAGTACTGCCGCCGCTGACAAGACCCTTATCGAGCTGGACTACGCCGGAGGAACCTGCCGGAACCATACCCAAGGAGCGGGCCCGCTGCTCAATGCTTACGGGTGATTCGGCCTTTTCCAGTTCCTGACGCAAGGTGGTGGTGTGATCGCGGGCCACTTCCAGTTCCTGGGTTAGCCGCGAGGTTTCAATCGCTTCAAAGGTGGTGCGGGCGCTAACCAGTAGCGGACCACCAATGGCGATAACTAAACCGAGAATAACCATCATGATTACTCCCAGGTGACGACGCTGAGCTGGGGAGATCCCAGCTACTACGGACAGTTTGGGCTGTTGCGAGGGCGCTGCTTCACTGGCACGGGAGGCAGCACGCTTAGCCTTTACAGGCTCAGTTTTGAGGGCAGCTGAACTACTCACCGGTGTTTCCTTTGCTTTGTGTTGAGGGAGATGTGTTGGGAGATGGGAACTTGACGCAATTTACGAGCAGCACGCAAGCGAACTGAAGCGGAGCGGGAATTGTGCTCCAGTTCTTTAGCGTCTGCGCGTTCAGCGCCACGGGTTAGTAACTCGACGACGGGTAGAGCGTCGTCGGGCACTACAGGCATATCCACGGGAGCTGCAAGGGAGGCAGCCTTTGTGAATGTTTGCTTAACAATGCGGTCTTCTAGTGATTGGTAAGACTCAACCACAATCCGCCCGTCTACGCGCAGTACATCAACTGCGCTAACGATTGCGCTGGAAAGGACTTCAAGCTCGTTATTAACGGCTATACGCAAAGCTTGGAAAGTACGCTTAGCAGGGTTACCTCCTGTACGTTTTGCTGCTGCTGGTAATGCGTCACGCACCAGTTGAACCAGTTCACCGGTAGAAGTTACGGGCTTACCGGCTTCACGACGGCGCACAATGGCGCTGGCGATTTTGCTGGCAAACCGTTCCTCGCCGTATTCACGCAAGTAGCGGGTCAGCTCCTGGACGCTGGCAGTGTCAAGCAGCTGCTGGGCGCTAACCCCGCTGCTTTGATCCATGCGCATGTCCAAGGCTGCGTCGTGGGCATAGGAAAAGCCGCGCTCCACTTCATCTAGTTGAAGGGAAGACACGCCCAGATCCATTAGCACGCCGTCGACGTAACCACCGTGACCATAAAGACCAGCTACCTCATCAATGTGGTCATAAGTGGTGTGCACTGCCTGAAAACGACTTCCGAAGCGCTTTAAGCGCTCGCTAGCCAAAGCAATGGCCTGCGGATCACGATCGATACCTATTACGGTTAAGTTTTCAAACCGCTCCAAGGCCCCTTCGCTGTGCCCTCCCATACCCAAAGTGCAGTCAATCATCACCGGGTTTTGGCTGGTGAATGCCCCTGCTAACAGGTCTAGACAGCGCTCAAGTAGGACTGGTGTATGTAAAACACCGATGTGTTCCATAGCTGTCCTATCTGAGGGTATAAGTCGGGCACAGTACGAAGGGAACGGGGAATTCTGCGGCCTCAGGTCTGCGCCCGTCTATCCGAGATCGGGGAAGTGAACTCGGAGCGTTCAGGCTCAGGCCTCAAGCAACAGGGTTAGAAGAAACCTGGGATGATCTCTTCCGCAGTGGAGGCGAAGACGCTTTCTTGTTCCGCTAGGTAAGCATCCCAAGTTGCCGCATCCCAGATTTCCAGTCGCGAACCAACACCGTTGACCGCTAGCTCCCGACTCAATGAGGCATAAGCCCGCAGGGGCGGCGCGATTGTTATACGCCCCTGTTTGTCAGGAGTTTGCTGGTCAGCTCCGGAGAGCATGACACGCATGTAGTCGCGAGCTCGTTTCTGAGAGATAGGTGCCGCTTGTAGCTGGGCGTACATGCGCTCGAACTCACGCATAGGAAAGGCGTAGAGACAATGCTCTTGGCCGCGCGTAAGAACTAGCCCATCGCTCAGCTCCTCACGGAACTTAGCTGGCAGGATTAAGCGTCCTTTGTCATCTAGCCTCGGGGAGTAAGAGCCCATGAACATGGACGCTCCCTCCGCCGCACTATTTGACCCCTCCACAATACCCCACTTCCCCCCACCAATTACTACATTTTGGTAAATTACACGGTTGTAACTTAAGGCGAAGTTGTAAAAATCATACAAACCAACCAGCGACTGTTAGTGGGCATGCAACAAAAACGCACCCCGGGCTGGTCGGGGTGCGTTGTGGAGGGAAAATTTGGTGCTAGACCTGGGCGCCCAGATGGGCTAATAAGTCCTTAGGAATTGCGCTTGTCCCAGCGCTCCTCTTGGCGAGCCATGAAGCTAGATTTCTTGACAGGCCTGGCAGGCTTAGCGCCAGGCCCGACAGCAAGGGTGTTGGCGTTGGTTAGTGCAATCACCACGCCCCATACGGCCAGGCCAAAGCAAATCAAGGCCCCTAGTACCGACCACACCGAGTGGAAGAAAGCCACGCAGGCAATCATGCCGGCAAAAGCGACGATAACCGCAAAAACACCCATGCCAACGTGGCGCGGCGAAGGCCGCCAGCCAAGTTCGGAGCGCTCATCCATAGGGTCAGACATAGAGGCGGCCAGGTCCGGATCCGTGCTACCCAGCTGCGCTTCAAGGTCACGCAGGACTTCCTTTTCCCGTTCTGATAGTGCCATGTTTGTTCACCCTCTCTATTTACCCAAACTCTAGGCCGGCTTAAGTCTCGTTGTCACCTTAGCGTGCACGGCCAGCCAAAACTGAACCCTAAACCCACAGCTTACTCTCGCTCCAAGGCCTAACTACGCTCACGCTAGTTATATGCGCGCAGCTTATGTGCTGTTGCGTTTTATGCACTAGTTGCGTTTAGGCGTCCCCAGCAGCGCAGCTGGGCCAATGAGGCCTGCCCCCCAGCGTTCACGGATCGCGTCGGCAGCTTTTTCAGTTTTAGCGCTGCGCTCGTCAGTGTCGAAGCTGAGCTGCACGGCGCCGTCGGCACGTACCAAAGACTCAGTGCGCACCCCCAGCAGCCGGATCCCCTGGGGCGGCATCGGCAGCGCCGCAAACAGCTCAGAAACCTGCTCCCATAAATAACGAGCTGTATCTGTAGGCTCGGCCAGGGTGCGTGAGCGGGTGAGAGTCTTGAAATTGCCGTCACGCACCTTTATTCCCACTACCCGCGCCTGCCAGCCGTGTTTGCGCAGGCGGATAGCGCACTGGTGACACTGATCCAGCAGTACCTGCCTAGCTTGAGCACGCTCGTGAATATAGGTATCAAAAGTGGTTTCGGTGCTAATGGATTTTTCTTCACGCACCGGGCTAACCGGGCGGTTATCAATGCCGCGACTGAGGTTATATAGGTGCCAGGCGGCAGCTTTACCCAGGATGCGCTCAAGCTGGGCGCGCGGAGTGCGGCGCAGATCCACTACCGAGTCGATACCCCACTCATGTAGTTTGCGCTCACTTTTGTCCCCCACTCCCCACATGGCCCCCACCGGCAGCAGGTCCAAAAATTCTTGAGTGGCACTGGCGGGCACCAGCAGCATCCCGTCGGGTTTGGCGTGAGCGGAAGCCAGTTTGGCTATTAGTTTGTTGGCACCAATACCTACTGAGGCGGTGACCCCCAGCTGCCGGGAAATTTGCTGGCGCAAGTTAGCAGCAATTTGGCAGGGACTACCTAGACGGCGTCTAGAGCCAGAAACATCTAAAAAGGCCTCATCAATGCTTAACTGCTCTAGCTGCGGGGTAATCGCCCCCAAAATACCCATTACCTGCTTGGATACCTGACTATAGAGCTGGTGACGTACCGGCAGCACAATAGCCTGGGGGCAGCGACGCAGCGCTTGGCCTACCGGCATGGCTGAATGTACGCCGTAGCTGCGAGCCTCGTAGGTGGCCGCGCACACCACTCCCCTGCCGTTAGATCCGCCCACAATTACCGGCTTGCCGCGCAGGGAGGGATTTTCGCGTAGCTCCACGGCGGCGAAGAATGCGTCCATGTCCACGTGCAAAATCGGGGTGGCGCTATCATCGTCACCCCAAAAGCGGCGGGCTTGGTCACTACGCGGTGCTTTGGACACGCCTACAGGGTAACTTGTGTGGGTGAGTAAACGACGCCGATCTAAGCCTGCCGCCAAAACTAGCGATAGCTTGTCACTGTCTAGTTTGCCTACCGAGCCGGTAGCTACTTCTTTTGCCAGCGCCCGCTTAGAGGCTCGTGATCAGGGTATTTTGCTGTATTTGGATGAAACTGAGTCATCCTTTATTGATTTGGCTGATCCAGCGTATTTGGATTTTGAATATCACCAGCATATGGATGCGGCCGTGAAAGTATTGCTAGGTGAGGATCTACCTTTAAATGCAGCGCATTTAGGTGGGGCGGCTTGTGCTTTAGCGCGCGCTTGGGATACAACCCATCCGGGTTCTGCGCAGTTGGCGGTAGAAATTGACGCTAAATTAGCCGCTTATGTGCGCCAGTGGTTTGATTTGCCGCGTTCACCGCGTCTGCGCATACGCATTGACGACGCCGTAGTGGCTGCTCCCAGCTTAAAGGCTCAGTTTTGGAATGTGGTTGTGCGCGATATTTTTAGTGGCGGCACGGTACCTGACAGTGTCTGCACACCAGAGTTTATGCGCTCATGCATGAATGCGCTTAAGAGCGAGGGACTGTTTTTAATTAATGCTGCCTCCGCCCCAACTAGCCAAGTGCAGGCGCAGTTTGCGGCTTTAGCTCAGATAAGTGATTTTTTGGTTATTAGCGACGCCGCCGTGGCACGTGGCAAGCGTCGTGGCAATTTGGTGTTGGTGGCGCGCAAAACTGGTTTTAGCGCTGAAGATTTTGACCGTCTTTCCCGTGCGGTACGTAAATTGCCGCTACCAGCTCAGCTTTACCGCCACAGCGACACGGCCCTCTCGCGCTACAACTAGCCAGCCAAAAACGTGCGGCGCCACCAAAAGGGTTGGTTGTTTAACTTGGGCACCTGGCTGAGGGTAAACGTTTTTGCCTCACTGGCATGTTTTACGCACCAGTTAAAAACTGCAGCCTCCTCGGCCTTAGTGTAGTCGCGGCGCGGATCGGCAGACGGCAACGTAGTGGTATTGGCAGTGGAGCTTGCAGCGGCCGCTGCGCTGGTAGCCGCCGTAACGCTGGCGCTAACCGCACCAGGGGGCGTCGTAGTTTTTGTGCCAGCGCAGGCACACAGCAACACTAAACCCAAAGCACTAGCTACAACGCTAAGTACCGGTTTTTTAAAGTAGCCACTCATGAGTGGTTTAACTTTCTTGAGGAATACCTACCTGGGGATGCAAGCGGCGTGAAACAATCAGCAAACTTACTACCAGTACTGCAATGATAACGCCCATAGCGCCAAAAGCAACGATAAAATCACTGCCGGTGCGCGCTCCCCCACGCAGGTCAAGAATTAATCCCACCAGCTCAACAGCAATAATTGAGGAAACAAAACCACCGGTATTAACCGTACCAATAGCCACGCCCCAACGTGAACGCTGGGTATATTCACGCACAATATCAAAACCTAAAGCGCCCACACATGAAGCAATAGCAGCCCCAATAATCACAATTAACGCTGCCGCCGCTGAAGGCGACAAAGCTAGCCCCACCACCCAGGTCAAAACACTTATCGCATAGGCAGCCAGGCAGGTTTGTAGCCGGCGCCTAGGCCAACGTCCAGAAATAATTCCAGCCGGAATCCCAGCGGCCACCAAAAACAAGCCCTCTAAGCTAAGCATGGTGGCACTAACCGTGTCGCTTAAATGCATCCCTTGACGCATCCAAGCCGACCCCCACATCAGGGCAATCACGTTAAAAGGGAACGCCGCCGTAGCGTGAATCATCCAACCCACCCAGGTGGCGCGGTTACGCAGCACCGCCCCCATAGAGCGCCTAACTGACTCAGTTTGCGCTACCGGCGTCTTAGCGCCTGAAGGGTCATCGCGCACCAGCACCGCCGTAGACACGGCAGCTATAAACACCGCCAAAGCCACCAGGTTAAAGCTGGTAGACCAGCCGTAATCATGCAACCACCACACCACTGGGAAGGCACTGATCACCTGCCCAATCTGGCCACCCACGTTAGTTATCTGGGTTAGTAGCGGCACCCGGGAAGCACTAAACCAAGCCGGCAAAAACCGCACCACACCAATAAAAGCGGTGGCGTCGCCGGCCCCCACCAGGGCCCTGGCCGCGAGCGCAGTGGGGAATGTGTGGGCTTGGGCAAGGGCTAGTTGGCCTAGCCCTACGATGATTAGGCCGCAGGTGAGTACTTTGCGTGAGCCGTAGCGGTCTAGTAGGAGGCCTACGGGGATTTGGGCGGCGGCGTAGACGGCTAGCTGGCCCATGATGAATACGGCTAGTTGGGCTGAGGATAGGCCGAAGCGTTGGTCTGCCCAGGGTACGGCCACGCCGAAGGAGGTGCGTGCGCACATGGCCATGCAGTAGGCCAGACCTCCGCCTAAAAATACGATCCAGGCTTTTAGCCCGTCTTTTTGGTTTGTGGGCTGCTGGGTGGGGGCTGGTTTTTTCACGGTATTAGATGTTAGCCGTGTTTGGCCTTCCGGCTGGTTTTGCCCTTCCCGCTGGTTTTAGGCTTCTGGCTGGTCGTGGTTGGGCTCTTGGTTGGTGGCGTTTCCCGAGTTGTTGGATTCGAGGAAGGCTTCGAGCTGGGCGGTGAGGGTGTCCAGGTCGGTGTCATTGAGATCCGCGTTTTGCAGACTTAGATCTGGTGGCGGAGATAAGACGCTGTCTAGTGACTTGTCGTATTGCTTCTCCAGGGCTTGCACGAGGGCGGCGACTTCTGGGCGGTTAGCGACTTCAGTTTCGATGGCGTTTAGGTTGGTGATGGAGTTGGCTTCCAGGTCCCCTACCGGCAAGGCCAGGTTGATGGATTTGGCGATTGCGCGCAGCAGAGCTGAGGCGCCTTGGGGGAAGTCGTCTCGTAGTAGGTAGTGGGGTACGGAGGCGCTGACGCCGCGTGAGTCGAATCCGGCTTGGCCTAGGCGTAGTTCTAGGTAGTTACCGTAGGCGGCAGGAAATTCCATGTAGCCGAAGGTTTTGGGATGGTTTGGGTCGTCTGGTACGTGTTGGCCGTGTTCGTATACCTGGGTGGGGCGGGTGTGTGGCACGGGCATGGGGATGCCGGCCATTCCCATGGCGGTGGTTACGCCTAGGGAGCGGACTAGGTGGATGATGGCGTTGCTTAGCTCGTCCCAGCGGTAGTCGGGTTCGTCGCCGTGTAGGAAGAGGAATTCTTCGCCGTTGTCGTCGCGCAGTAGTTCCAGGGTGAGGCTAGGGCGCGTGGTTTCTAGGAATTTGCCGTGGTCGTAGCTGATGGTGGGGCGCCGGGCGCGGTAGTCGATCAGGGCGTCGATGTTGAAGGTGGCAACTGCCTTGCCCGGCAGGGTGGTTAGTAGCTGCTCGGTGGCGAGGTTGGCGGCGTTACCGGCGTCGATGGCGCCGTCGAATTGGTGCAGTAGTACGCGGGGGTGGATCTGGGCGTGGCGCTCTAGATTCATGGTGTATAGCGTCTGCATGGTTCCCCCTTATGTGTGGCAGCTGGTTTTTGGTGGCCGCTTTAGTTTTTAGTGGTTTTGTTTCTTTGTTTGGCTAACTGGTTTAGCTGGTCTTTTGTTCCATTTGTTTGGTGTCGTAGTGCTCACTGTGAACAAGTTGCAAGATTTGCTCGCGTTGTGGCTTTGGAACAAGAATAATGGATAGTCGATTTTTACTGGCGTTAAGCGTGAGGTTTGTAGTGTCTGATGTGTCTGTCTCTAGTGCGTTGGCCCAGGCTATTGCCGATGAGCAGGTTGTAGTTGACCGTGCTTATAGGGAGCTTGATACCCAAATTGCGCAGGCTCGCAAGACTTTAAGTGCTACTGAGGCTAGGGGTGCTTCGGGCACGCATCAGGCGCGCGGTGAGCGTGACGCGTTTGCGGCTCACTATGCTAATCGGATTGCCACCCTTGAGGGTGTGGAGCACCGACTGGTTTTTGGGCGTATGGATAATAGTGACGGTTCGCGTCACTATGTGGGGCGCGTGGGTTTGCATGATGATCAGCGCCGTGAGGTGCTGTTGGATTGGCGTGCCCCGGCGGCGCGGGCTTTTTATCAGGCTACCGCGCGTGAGCCTTTGGGGCTGCGACGACGTCGTCATATAACCACCCGGGGCCGCACGGTTAGCGGGGTTGAAGATGAGCTGCTGGTGGTGGATGCTGCGGCGGCTAGTGACGTGACGCTTCAGGGTGAGGGTGCTTTGATGGCGGCGCTTAATGAGGCCCGCGCGGGTCGTATGGGCGATATTGTGGCCACTATCCAGGCTGAGCAGGACCGGATTGTTACTGCTGATGGGCCGGGAATTTTGGTGGTTCAGGGCGGCCCGGGTACGGGTAAGACGGCGGTGGCTTTGCACCGGGTGGCTTATTTGTTCTACACCGAGCGGGAGCGTTTGGAGCGCTCTGGGGTGTTGTTGGTGGGCCCGTCACGGACGTTTTTGCGTTATGTGGAGCAGGTTTTGCCTTCTTTGGGTGAAACGGGCGTGGTTTCGACGACGATCGGGGATTTGGTCCCGGGCTACCATGCCACGGTTAGTGAGCCTAGCAAGCTGGCGCAGCTTAAAGGTTCACTGGTGTTTAAAGACATTTTGTATTCTTTGGCGCGTGCTTTGCAGCGGGTGCCGCAGGAGCCTCGCCCGATTGTGGTTAATGAGGTGGTTTTGCAGCTTACTCCCGAAGATGTGCGTCAGGCTCGTTCGCGGGCGCGCCGCTCGGGTAAGCCCCATAACCAGGCGCGGGAAACTTTCGTGTTGTGGCTACTAGAGCGGTTAACTGACCAGTATGCGGCTAAGAAGGAGATGCTTGATCCTTCTGACCCCGACACGCGGGCTTGGATCCGTGAGGATATTCGTACCAGCCGTGATGCGCGCCGGGAAATTAACCTGTGCTGGATGCCTACCGATGCGCAGGCTTTGCTCGATAAGCTGTTTTCGCGCCCGCAGCTGCTAGATAAGCACGCTAAGCAGCTAACTAAGGCGCAACGTAAGCTACTGCTGCGCCCGGCTGGCTCGCCGCTAAGTGAGGCCGATATTCCTTTGCTTGATGAGCTGTTGGAGCTGCTAGGCCCCATGGATGATGTTTCAGCCCGCCAAGCACGCCAGGCTGAGGCGGAGCGGGCTCGTGAGTTGGAGTATGCCCAGCAGGCTATTGCTTCCCAGGGCCTAGGTGGAGGCATGGTTAGCGCCCAGACTTTGGTTGACCGCTACAGTGGCGGCGGGGCTATTGCGCCACTGGCTGAGCGCGCCCGGGCGGATCGGACCTGGACTTATGGCCATGTGGTGGTTGATGAGGCCCAGGAGCTGGGGGCGATGGCTTGGCGAGCTTTGGCCAGGCGCTGCCCGCTGCGTTCGTTTACGGTGGTTGGGGATTTAGCCCAGTTCTCTGGCACGACGCCGCCGCGTTCGTGGCGTCAGGTGCTTACTCCCCTGGGGGTGCGTGCAGATGAAGCTGCTGATATTCAGGCTGCTAAGGGAGCTAGTGGCACCCCTATGCGCCAGGAGGTACTAACCGTGTGTTACCGCACCCCCAAGACCATTATGAAGGCAGCTGAGGCGGCCGTAGCCAGCTATGGTTTACAGGTGCCTTACCCGGTTACTTCGGTGCGTGACTTAGATGATGCCCTGGTAGTTGAGGCGGTTACGCCGCAGCTTTACACCCAGCGTTGGCGTGAGGTTGTGGCCGCTAAATGTAGCCAGCTTGATGAGCAGCTAGGTAAAGATCAGGGCACTATTGTGGTGATTTCTAATGACCCTGCCCGCCTTGAGACGCTGCTGGGTGAAGATGAGTATTTAGCCAAGCAAATGTTTTGCCCTGAGGGAGATTTACTACGGGCCCGCGTGGCAGTTATGACCCCGCTGACCAGTAAGGGCCTGGAGTTTGATGTGGTGCTGCTTGATCAGCCGGGCCAAATAGGCCAGGTTTCTCCCGGCGACTTGTATGTGGCCATGACTCGCCCCACTAAGCAGCTGCATATTTTGCACACTGGCGAGTTAGGTTTTTCCCTGAAATAGGCGGATACCGGGCGCTGCTAAATTGGTTTTCGATAGGCGATATTGATGCGTTTTTTCTCTAAGTTGCGGCGAAAAAGGAAAAAATACGCTACCGTAACTTACGCAACCGTAAGTTACGTTGCCTATCGAGCCAGTTGGCACACTCTTTAGGAGGAACCTTGAGCGCCGCAGACTACCAGCGCCCTCACTACGCCCCGGGCGTTCCCGCAGTGGTGGCCCTACCGACCCAGCCCCTTAGTACTGTGCTCGACGACGCCGCTAAGCGTTTCCCGCAGCGGATCGCGGTGGATTTTTTAGGCACTAACATCACTTATGCCCAGCTACACACCCAGGTGCAGCGCGCCGCTGAGGCGCTACGACGTCTGGGTGTACGCAAGGGTGACGTAGTGGCCTCTATTTTGCCTAACTGCCCCCAGCACTTGGTGTTGGCTTACGCCACCTGGCGTATTGGTGCGGTGCTAGCTGAACACAACCCGCTAGCTCCCTCCAGCCAGATTGAAGAGCAGCTTAAGCTACACGGCGGCAAGCTAATTATTGGTTGGGAAAAGTCTCTAGCTCAGCTAGATAAAGACATCAACCTGCGCGATTACAACGTTTACGCCGTCAACATGACCTCGGCGTTACCGCGTCACCTACAGGCGGCTCTGCACCTACCGGTTAAGGCTGCACGCGCTAAGCGTGAAGAGATGCGCGCTCCGGTACCTAGCTGGATTGGCTCCTGGGACCGCCTGGTTGCCTCCAGCCCGGCTCTACCAGCTGATACTGCTCTACCTGACGTTAATGATGTAGCAACGCTGCTACACACCGGTGGCACCACCGGTACCCCTAAGGCGGTAAAGCTAACCCACATGAACCTGGGTTCTAACACTGCCATGGGGTTGGCTTGGGCTGGCCCGCACGTTAAGGACGGGCAGGAAGTGTTCTACTCGGTACTGCCCTACTTCCACGCTTTTGGACTAACCCTATCCATGCTGTGTGCAGTTGCTTTGGCGGCCACCCAGGTGGTGCTCCCAAAGTTCAGCGTGTCGCTAGTAATTGAGGCCTGGAAGCGTCAGCCTTGTACTTTCTTCCCCGGCGTACCGGTTATTTTTGACCGCCTAGCTAAAGCCGCAGCCAACCCGCGCCCCGGCCAGGTAATGCCTGATTTCAGCTCCTGCACTATCGCTATTTGTGGCGCTGCAGCCACGCCCCGGGAAGTGGCTACTGCTTGGGAGGAGCTAACTGGCCACTACCTCATTGAGGGCTATGGCATGACTGAAACCTCCCCCATCATCATGGGTAACCCCATCACTGATGAGCGTCGCCCGGGGGCTTTGGGTGTGCCCTTCCCCTCCACCGACATTTTGCTAGTTGATCCTGAAGACCCTGACCCCTCCCGCCCGGTACCCAGGGGTGAGGTTGGCGAGATTGCAGTGCGCGGGCCCCAGGTGTTTGCCGGCTACCTGAACAACCCTGAAGAAACCGCCCAGGTGATGCTTGAAGGCGGCTGGCTACGCACCGGCGACCTGGCCCGCATCGACACTGATGACTTCTATGTCATGACTGATCGGCGTAAAGAACTGATCATTTCTGGCGGCTTCAACATTTACCCCACTGAGGTGGAGGCTGCTGTGCGCTCCATGCCGGGGGTTGAGGACGTCGCCGTGGTGGGTCTACCTGAGCAAAGCGGTAACGAGTCGGTAGTGGCCGCGATTGTGGCCCAGGCCGGCGCCAACATCACCTTAGAAGAGGTACGTGCCTGGGCTGAGAAGCATATTGCCCACTACGCTCTGCCGCGCCAGATCGCTATTGTGCAGGAACTACCGCGCTCCCAGATCGGCAAGGTTATGCGCCGCGTGCTGCGTGAGGAGCTGCTAAACGCCCGCGAATCTGCTGGTCAGGCGGCCACCAAAGCCCAAGAAGCAGCCGGTCAGGCCGCCGTGCGCGCCCAGGACACCGCCTCTAAAGCCCAAGAGGCAGCTGCTCAAGCGGCCGCAAAGGCTCAAGAAGCCGCTGCCAAAGCGCAGGAGGTAGCTGGCCAGGCCGCCGTCCGGGCCCAGGAAACTGCCGCCAAGGCACAGGAGGTAGCTGGTCAAGCCGCCGCCAAAGCGCAGGAAGCAGCGGCCAAGGCCCAAGAGGCAGCCAAGAAGCTCAAGCGCTAAGCACGCTAGCTTTAAGACCAGTTGCTAAGTTCCCATTGGGACCTTAGCAACTGGTCTTTCAATGTCTAAGGTGCCAGCCATAGTACACTTTGGCCCATGACTTCTCAGGCCAGTGATAGCAACTGTTTTGTACGCCCCGCCAGGGTTGAAGACCTAGAGGCCATGGGCATAGCTCACGCTGGCGCCATGCTAGCCACCTTGCAGGCCGGCAGCAGCCAGGAGCTACCGGTGAGCGTTAGCGCCATGATCACCCCTGCCGTACTGGCTTCAGGTTGGCAAGAAGCGGTCACTAACCCACCCTCCCCCAACCACCACGTGCTGGTAGCTACCCAGGCGGGCGCCGTCGTCGGCCTAGCAGCCCTAGCCCCTGACAGCGACGGCGACGGCGAAATCACCGCCCTAGCCGTACACCCCGCCTACCAGCGCCACGGACACGGCTCACGCCTCCTCGCCGCCTGCGCCGACCTGGCCAAACAAAACAAGATGGCCAATATTTCCATGTGGGTTATTCGCGGAGACGAATCATATGTGCGCCTGCTAACCAGCGCCGGACTGGCCCCTATGGCCGGAGCCCAACGCAAACTGAGCGTAGGCCAAGACGTAAGCGAAGTATGCTGGGGCGCCAGCCTCTAGACGCTGGCGCCCCGCACCTAGGTGCCCTAAAGTGAGCACCCCAAATTGGGCAGTTAAAAGTGCCAGCTTAACGTTGGCCCACCACCACCTGGGCGCGCGGTCCGTTAGCCAACCAGGCCGCCACTGCCCGCACCTGCTCGGCGTCAACCGCATCAAGTAGACGCAGGTTTTCAGCCATTGAACGCAGGCGACCAGTACTAACCTCAGCCCGGCCTAAACGCCCCATACGTGCCAGGGAGTCCTCTCCCCCCAGCACCATGGAACCGCGCAGCTGACCACGTGCCCGCTCTAGCTCCTGTTCGCTGACCCCGTCGCTAGCTAGACGCTCCCACTGCGCGCTCATCAGCTCTAGCACCTGGTCGACGTTTTCCTTGGCGCAGCCGGCGTAGATCCCAAAGGCCCCCGCATCGGCGTAGCTAAGGTCAAAAGCGTAGGTGGTGTAGGCCAGTCCGCGCTGCTCACGGATAGACTGGAACAGGCGCGAAGACATGCCGCCACCCAAAATCGTGGTCATCACACTAAGGGGCCAGCGCCGCTCATCACCGATAGCGATGCCGGGGGTGCCCAAATACACGTGGCTTTGTTCGCTTTCGCGCTCCACATACATGTCTTGGGGCTTTAGCTGCTGCAGCTGGCTGGCCTCACTGCGGCGAGCACGCGGCAGGGCTTGACTGTCTGTATTCCAGCCCACCTGGGCTAGCTGATCAGACACCTGCTGGCAGATCTGGTCATGGTTAACATGCCCAGCTGCGGCCACAATCAAAGTATCGGAAGCATAGTTGCGCTGATAGTGGTCCCACACGGCGTCGCGTGGCACATCCACCACGGCCTGGGCGGTGCCGCCTACCGGCCGACCCAGCTCAGTGTCTTGGCCGAAAACTGATTTAACGAAGGTTTCATGGGCCAGGTCGCTGGGGTCATCGGCGGCTTCAGCTAGCTCTGAGACAATCACGCCGCGCTCAGTTTCCACCTCTTTGGGATCCAGCAGGGAGCTGGTAACCATGTCGGTGACAATATCTAGAGCCACCGGCATGTCACTGGCCTGCACCCGCGCATAGTAGGAGGTGTGTTCTTTTGACGTGGCCGCATTGGATTCGCCGCCAATCATGTCAAAGGCGGTGGCAATCTCGGCGGCGCTACGGCGCGCGGTACCTTTAAACAGTAGGTGCTCTAAAAAGTGAGTGGAGCCTTCTTGACCAGGGCGTTCGTCGCGGCTACCCACCCCAAACCAGTAGCCCACGCTGGCTGAGCGCAGTCCAGGCACATCCTCGGTAATGACCCGCACGCCACCAGGCAAAATTGAGCGACGCAGACGGGCGCCGTCGTCGTCAAGGAACAGCTCTGTGTCTGCTTGGCCGGCGACGCCGCGAAGCAGCTCTACCTCACTATAAGACTGAAATTCACTCACTAGGTGAGCATATCAAGCAAGCCACTTAGCCCTGAAAACGCGCCTAAAAATGGTTACGCTATGGCACCGGGCTAGCTGGGTCCGACGGCGCACGCTGGCTTGGCGATTGTTGCGGACCCTGCATGTGGGCTGGAGGCAGGGTTGGCGGGCGGCGTCGGCAAATAAAAAGGAGGGTGAGACGTACCCCTAAAACGTCCCACCCTCGACTTTTTCGGCCAAAATTGACCGCATGTAAGCGCAAGCGGCTTAACGGGTTACATGTTAACGCATGCAAAGGCCCTGGTCATAGATAGTTGGCAGATAAGTGATATATGTCCACCTAACGAGACACTTCCCCTTAGCAAACCAGCCCACCTTGCAGGCTAGCGCTGACAGCGATAGGCAAGTTTCTGCTGATCACAGGGATGGTTGGCAAGCTCTGGCGATATTTACGACGACGCCGGGGCGCTTACGTCATTGACACTAAGTGAGCGTGTTAACCTAGCCGATGAAGCAGATTACATGTGTTCCTTTAGCTCAAGTTACTGAGAGCAGGTAAATAATGACGCTAGAGTTGCAGGAGATTGGTTTTCACTACCGCAGCGGTGAGCAGATTTTAAATAATTGCTGCCACACATTTGAAAACGGCATAACCGCACTAGTAGGCGCCAATGGTGCGGGTAAGACCACTCTCTTGCGACTACTAGCTAGTTTACTTAAGCCTAAATCTGGGCGGATAGATTACTGTGGTCATTCTATTCACGCCTCAGCCAGTAAGCTAGCTGAATATCGCAAACTTTTAGGCTGGCTCCCCCAACAGGCCAGCCTAGCTAAAAATATAGTGGCAATAGATTACTTGCGTTACCTTTGTTGGCTTAAACAAATTCCTAGCCACGAAGCCGAAACCGCTATAACTAACCTGGCCCAGCAGTTAGAAGTTGAGCAAGTTTTAGCTCGCCCTATGCGCCAGCTTTCAGGCGGCACTCGCAGGCGTGTCACTCTGGCCGGAGCTATGCTTGGTAGCCCTAAAGTGTTGCTACTAGACGAACCGTCTGTGGGACTTGACCCTACGCAGCGTCAAGCTTTCCTAAATGCTTTAAAGCCACTTAGCAGTGACTGCATTATTATCCTATCGACCCACATCCTTGAAGATGTTTTCTTAGCCGCTAATAGCTGCATAACTGTAGTCGATAAAACTATTAAATCCGCTTTTTCAATAGATGCTTTACGCGAGCAAGACCATTAACTTTAGAGCTCCTTCGCTCCAAGATCGGTATGTAATATGTTTAAAGTATTGCTGCCTCGCCAGCGGATAGCTTTCGTCTTAGTTTGCGCAGTGCTATCTAGTTACTTTGTCTGGGAATTATTTAAATCGCGTGCTCAGTGGCTTGGCTGGTATCCGGCTGTAAGTGGCGTTTTGCTTGGCACCACTTTGCTGCCCATGTGTTTTGCTGCCACCTTTGCAGCTTGGGCTGGTGGCTACCTCAAAAATCAGCCTCTACCAGACTTGATCAAATTAAGCCCCCACCAGCCCTATGCCCCTGCACGTGAGCTTTTTGCAGCCATAACCTTAACCTTCACTGCCATCACCTGGATGATTTTCATTCCAATCCAGATTTATGTCTGGCTGACCTCTGCACAGACTCAAAACCTATTGGTTCCCTGCCTTATGGCACTGCTAAATGTGTTGGTAAGTTACGCAGCGATGACCGCTTTAGGGCTTGCTTTAGCCCGATATTTGGGGGCTGTGCCCGCGATCTGTATAGCCCCTTGCCTGCCCTATACGCTGATTGCCTATGGTGGGGTGCAGTCGCCCGGCTTGGCCTTCACTTTTTGGGATAACTTACCCTGGCTGTACCTGCGCACTAGCACGGCTACTCTTACGCTGCGTTTGCTTTTTTGGCTAGCCGTCACCTGCATGCTGCTAGCCTTTGTTTTCCAAGCAAGAGGGCTGCTACGCAGGTGTGCGTTAGCACTGCTGGTAGTTATCACTGTCCTAACCGGTAGCTACGGTATAAACAGCACAGCTATTAGGGGCGCCGATAATGCGGTTTGTAAATCTAACGCCACACTTACGGTATGTAGCCCCGCCTATGGTGCACAGGGGCTGGACGCTTACTTGGCTTATGGCTCTTCGTTAATTAGTACGCTGCCTGCTAATTTACGCCCCAAAACCCTAGTTGGCGCAGTAACTGACCTTGAAGCTACTTTAGCTAGTGCACCTCAAAAAGCTATCTATGCGCCAAGTAGCTTTGGTGAGTCTATAGATACGGCTTTAGTTGATAGAGATGCTCTAGCTGCCACGCTTGCCCGCAACTATCTGCTGGCTAACTGTACATATAAGTCGGCAGGTAAAGACCTAAATTTAGGATTGTCACTGTGGTGGTTAAAGCGTAGTGGCGTGAGCGAAACTAGTTTGCCTGACTATGCCCAGCTACGCCCCTATGCCACTAGCGAGGTGTTAGGGGCTGAAAAGTATCTTAGCTCTGTGCCTTATGCTTCCCTTGAGAACACTTTGAACCGTAAAGCCCAGAAGATTCTTGCCTGTGAAGCCACACTTGACGATATTAAAAAATAGCTGCCATCGTAGTACAGTTATCGGCATTTTAGTTAGCCTTACTGCTTGGCTAACTTCAGTTGTGCTCAGTGAAGTGCAAATTCGGGTCCACCCCGACACCACTGCCTCCATTGCCTCCCAAGAGCAGTTGGGCACGCTAGCGGGCGCCGTCGCGATTAGTGCCAGCACCATGATGCTTTCCCCAAGCGTCCCCTGGGCTGAATTTACTAGCAAAAGTGGTGTACTGCGTTTACAACTGCTACGCACCAGCGTGTTTTTAGCGTTAAATCTTGCCTTAATAGGTCTAACGAATCTGCTCTTGCCAGCCAATATAGATACTTGGTTTCGCACCTGGCTGCTGCTAATTCTTTGCGCTTTAACTGCATTAAGCGCTAGTTGGACTAACCGCTATGTAGCTGCCTTAGCTCCTATTGCGGTAGTGATGATAATGTCCCTGGCTGGGCTTGTACCTTGGCAGTTTAATTTTGTTTTTAATCTAGACACTGCCCCCTTCCAATCTCCCCTAGCAGCGCTGCTTACAGTGTTGGCAGTGGTTGATAGCCGTCTGCACCTTAGTCGGCAATATTTTTAAGTGTCACGTTAAAGTAAGTAGCGTGCAGTTTAAAGCGCTTTAGAGACAAGTTTGGGGCCGGAAAATTCCGACCCCAAACTTAAGCTCCTTGAGTTTGGCTCAAGGTACAGGCGTTTCAGTCCTGAGTTTCTTCGCTCAGGGTGCGGGTGCGACGACGACGGGGACGACGCTCACGTACCGGGGCGTCACCCTCCTCACGGGCGCCACGCTCGGCGCGGTGAGCCTCGCGGGCCTCGTTGTTGGCGGCCTCAGCAGCCAGCTGCTCTTCGTTCAACACGGCGTGCAGGCTGAGCTTGCCACGCGGGTCGATCTCGGCCAGTTCAACCTGAACCTTGTCGCCAACCTTGAGGACATCCTCAACGTTCTCCACACGCTTGCCACCAACCAGGCGACGGATCTGGCTGATGTGCAGCAGGCCGTCCTTGCCGGGAGTCAGGGAGATGAAAGCACCGAAGGTGGTGGTCTTAACAACCGTACCCACGAAACGCTCGCCCACCTCAGGCATCTGGGGGTTGGCGATAGCGTTCACGGCTTCACGGGCGGCCTCAGCGGAGGGGCCGTCAGAGGCGCCAATGTAAACGGTGCCGTCGTCCTCGATGGTTAGCTCAGCGCCAGTGTCTTCCTGGATCTGGTTGATCATCTTGCCCTTGGGGCCGATAACCTCACCGATCTTGTCAACCGGGATGTTAACGGTCAGCACGCGCGGGGCGTAGGGAGAGAGCTCGTCCGGGGTGGAGATAGCTTCGTTGAGCACGCCCAGGATGTGCAGGCGGGCATCGCGAGCCTGACCCAGGGCGCCGGCCAGAACCTCAGAGGGTAGGCCGTCAAGCTTGGTGTCCAGCTGCAGGGCGGTGATGAAGTCAGCAGTACCGGCAACCTTGAAGTCCATGTCGCCGAAGGCGTCCTCAGAGCCGAGAATATCGGTCAGGGTAGCCCACTTGGTTTCGCCGTCGATTTCCTCGTGCATTAGACCCATGGCAATACCGGCGACAGGGGCGCGCAGCGGCACGCCGGCCTGCAGCAGGCTCAGGGTGGAGGCACACACGCTACCCATGGAGGTGGAGCCGTTAGAGCCTAGAGCCTCAGAGACCTGACGGATAGCGTAGGGGAACTCTTCGCGGCTGGGCAGCACCGGCACCAGGGCGCGCTCGGCCAGGTTACCGTGACCGATTTCGCGGCGCTTGGGGGCACCCACACGCCCGGTCTCACCGGTGGAGAAGGGCGGGAAGTTGTAGTGGTGCATGTAGCGCTTGGCGGTGATGGGCGAAAGGTTGTCCAGCTGCTGTTCCATGCGCAGCATGTTCAAGGTGGTCACGCCCAGGATCTGGGTTTCGCCACGCTCGAACAGGGCCGAGCCGTGTACGCGCGGAAGTACCTCAACCTCAGCAGCCAGGGTACGGATGTCCTTGGTGCCACGGCCATCCATACGGATGCCCTCGGTCAGGGTGCGGTGACGCACTAGCTTCTTGGTGACGGACTTGAAGGCGGCCTTGAGGGCCTTCTCGTCGTCTTCCTCGGGGAAACGCTCAGCTAGCTGGGCCAGGACCTGGTCGCGGATAGCGTCCACGGCCTCGTCGCGGGCCTGCTTGCCTTCGGTGCTTAGAGCCTGGGCTAGGCCGGCCTCCTTAGCAGCGGTCTCGACGGCGTCGTACTGCTCATCGGTGTAGTCCAGGTAGAGTGGGAACTCGGCGGTGGGCTTGGAGGCGTGGGCAGCAACTTCCATCTGGGCTTCACACAAAACCTTGATGAAGGGCTTGGCAGCCTCTAGGCCCTCGGCTACTACAGCCTCGGTGGGGGCCACAGCACCGGCCTTGATCAGGTTCCAGGCGTGCTCGGTGGCGCCAGCCTCAACCATCATGATGGCCACGTCGCCGTCTTCCAGCACACGACCGGCCACAACCATCTGGAAGGTGGCGCGCTCAATCTCGCTGTAACGAGGGAAAGCTACCCACTGGCCGTCAATCAGGGCGATGCGGGTACCAGCCACCGGGCCCGCGAAGGGCAGCCCAGCAATCTGGGTGGACATGGAGGCGGCGTTAATAGCTAGAACGTCGTAGGCGTCGTCGGGAGCGATAGACAGTACGGTCTCAACTACCTGAACCTCGTTACGCAGGCCCTTAACGAAGGAGGGGCGCAGCGGGCGGTCAATCAGACGGCAAGCCAGGATAGCCTCGGTGCCGGCGCGGCCTTCACGACGGAAGAAAGAACCGGGGATGCGGCCGGCGGCGTACTGACGCTCTTCCACATCTACAGTGAGGGGGAAGAAATCAAACTGGTCTTTGGGGTGCTTGCCAACAGTGGTGGCAGACAGGATGGCGGTCTGACCATCCAGGTAAGCCATAGCGGAGCCAGCGGCCTGCTTGGCTAGTCGTCCGGTTTCGAAACGGACTACGCGCTTACCAAAAGCGCCATTGTCGATTACGGCTTCAGCCGCAGTGACCTCAGGGTCATCAATGAACATCTAGATTCACTTTCGTCTTCTCTTATGTATCCCTTCTAGCTTAGCGGCATTTAGACCATTTGTGGGTTTGGCCGCGCGTGAACTAGGCAATTCAAGCAAAAACGGCAACCTCTAAACGAGATTGCCGTTTGTATGCTTATGCGCCAGTGATCAGCGGCGAATGCCCAGACGAGCGATGAGGCTACGGTAGCGCTCAATGTCCTCTTCGTAGAGGTAGTCCAGCAGGCGACGACGCTTACCAATTAGCAGGTAAAGACCACGACGGGAGTGGTGGTCGTGCTTGTGGGACTTGAAGTGCTCGGTCAGGTTAGAGATACGCTCGGTGAGGATAGCGACCTGAACCTCGGGGGAACCGGTGTCGCCCTCGTGGGTAGCGTACTCGGCGATTAGCTGCTGCTTGCGCTCAGCGGAGATCGACATATATTTACTCCTCATGGTCGTTACACGGAGCCTGGGGCAGGTTCTCCCAAGCATGACAAGCCGTGGCCGGCTTTGACGGCCCTGCAAGCTTAGCAGCCTCAACAGTTAACAACCACCCTTAAAGCGCGCTTTTACCACAAATCACCCCTAGTTGATAATCAGTATCATTATAGTTAAGCTTTTAGTGGCATTTCTCTGCACATTTGGAAAGACCCGCTATGAAAATACGTTCGCGTATCGCAGCTATGGCCTTAACTGCCGCTTTAGCCCTCTCCCCGCTTGCTGCACCTTCCCTGGCCAGTCCTGACGACGGCAAGATCGTAACCACCGCCCACCACATTGACGCCCCTAAGGTGTATTGGCGCGATAACAACTTTGCCCTGCTAAATGAAGCCAATGGGCAAACCTATGCGCTAGAAGACACGGTTAACTGGGTGGGTACCGGCTATAAACGCAGCGGTGAGCAGCTGTATTTCTTCAACTTTGAGGGCTCACCCAACCCCGGCATTGACTTTATTCGTTCTGTTGGCGACCTGTGGTATCGCGCCCCAGCTATTCCCGGGGTTAATAAGGAACCCCTGTGGGCTGGTTTCGGGGCTGATAGCGAGATTCCCACCGAGCAGTTCAGGAACGCTTCCTTCAGCCTAGACCTGGTTGGTTTTGATGGTCCGGGCCGCATGGAGGCGCTGGTTTATTACGCTGACGACGACGGCGTGCGGCGCTACCTGTCCTCCCACGATGAGGGGCGGCGCTCGATCTTCCTAACCCCGGGTAACCACACCCACAATGACACGATTTTCTCTAAGCCTGGCCGCTATGTGCTGACCTACCGGGCTACTGCGCGCGCTAAAGATGGCTCACTGATTGCCTCTAAAACTGTGCCTTTTGTGTGGCAAGTTGGCGGCACACGTCCCTCTGACACCGCCTCTACCCCGCTGAGCCAGCAGTTTGCCGCTGCTCCTTCTGGCGCCCCGGCCACGCCCTACACCTTCACGCTCTCAGCCCATGAAGGACGCCAAAAAGATGGCGACGACAAACTCACGGACCTGACTTTTGATGCGGGAGATGCTAAAGCTGGCGGAAACGTAACCTTCTTCATTGACGGCTACTACCTAGCTCAGGTGCCGGTGGTTAACGGTAAAGCCACTTGGAAAGAAATGATTGGTTCTACCACCAGTGCTTTCCAGGCTGTCTATATTCCCGACGCCGCCAGTGGCCTGCCGCGTTGGGTTTCGGCTTCGGTGGAATACACCACCGGCGAGGAATCCCCTGCCTCCACCGATTCCACCCAGGCGGTTTCGCGTCTGCCCGAGCCGGCCTCCAGCGACCCGGCCCCGGCTTTTGACACCCAGCCTTACACCCCTAAGGCGCTTAGCTACACCGTGGATGTTAAATCCATTAGCGACAGCCGTCTAAACACCACCATCACGCTGTCAGACAGCAAGGTTAAGGCCTATATCAATGGCGGCTACTATGACTCGCCTACCGAACAGTACCCCACCTGCATTTTTGAGGGGGTAACGGATGTAAATGGGCAATTGAGTATTAATGACTCCCACTCTGACTGCTCAGGTAAATATCTGCGTATCAACGTTATCCCCCACGCCCTAATTGGCTCTGCTGGTGGTAGCGCTGATTCTCCCGGCCCGGTTGATACTCGCGCAGGTCTGAGCTACTCGGGTGCTTTGGCGGTCGATGGTGCCAACGGCACTGAGCCCACCCCACAGCCTGCCCCTGAGCCGGCCCCGCAGCCCACCGCCGCTCCTACTGCGACGCCGGCCCCCTCCCCTACAGCTAGCGCGGCCCCTACGGCTACCCCTGCGCCTAGCCCGACGGCGTCGGCCCAACCTACCGCTAAGCCCACTCCCACGCCGGCACCGACCAGTCAACCGACCACCATGCCGACGCCCAGTAAGCCCACACCTACGCCCCCTGGGACCAGCCCGGCACCCACCCCCACTAAGCCCAGCGGGCCGGTGAGTGAAAAGGTGATTTTGCAGCGCGGTCACGTCGATATTGCCGGCTCACTAAACGCCGATGGCACCGCATTAAGCGCCAGTTTGCATGATGACACCCTCACCAACGCTAAAACCTCAGTTGACCGCGATATCAACTCGGTAGCTTTAGCTTTGGACGACTCAGCTCGCCACACTCGCCCCTCTAGCGGCCGCCTAGCTGGTAGCCAGTATGACTTCCTGGGTAAATCCGCCAGCCAGTTCTACTACACTGACGCGATTAATGACGGCGTACACATTTGGCCTGGCTGGTCCACCAATGGCATCAGTGACTCGCTGGCTCAAGGCAGCGTCAAATTCATTGTTAAACCCCACTCGCTGCCCGAGGGTGCTAGTGCGCACGTGTTTAACAGTGACGCTTTAACCGGCAAGGTGGAACATATTTTTAACACTTCCACCTCGCTTAGCGAGCTGTCTATTCCTGAGCACACCCACGCTCACGCCAACTGGGCTTTTACCAAGCCCGGCGTGTATCTGTTCGAGGTTAGCTTCACGGCCACAGTCAAGGGCCAGGCTCTGGCCTCACCCACTAAATGCCTGACTTTCTTAGTGGGTAACCAGGCTATTGCCGATTACCGCGCCGGCAAGGTTAGCGACTGCAAGCTAGATGGCAACTCCCCAGGGCCCGGAGCCAGCCCCACTAACCCAACGCCCACTAGTCCAAGCCCCACCACCCCTATCAATAATGTGGTTGGCTCTAACCCCACTAGCCCGGCTGGCGCCAGTGCTTCTAAGCCGACGGCGTCTGGCTCCCAGGGCGCTAAGAGTTCTGGCTCTCTAAGCGGCGCCTTAGGCAGCTCTAGCAGCGGCGCGAAACTGGGCGGCTCTGGTTCTACCGGAGCTTTAGGCAGCGCGGGCGGCGCGGGTGGCGCCAGTGCTAGTGGAGCTGGCGGCTCGCTAGCCAAAACCGGCTTCGAACCAATACTGGCAATGCTAGGAGCTGGCCTGTGCCTGGCCTCGCTAGGTTTTAGGCGACAGCGCCGCGCCAACTAATGAGCTCTGCGCCAACTAACGCTCATGCCCCCTGGTTTTTTAAACCAGGGGGCACAGTGTTTAGACAGCATCTAAGCTTTTAGCAGGCAGTAACTTGCGCTGGATCGATCGGCTCTGGCACCGGCACGTTCAGCACCGCCGCACTGTCAGCAATATCTTTGTGCATCTGCTTTAACAGCTCATCCAAGCCGGCAAAACTGATCATTGGGCGCAGATAGCTGACCAGATCAACCGCCACTTCTTGGCCATACAGGTTCAAGTCGGCGCGGCCAAGCACGTGGGCCTCAACCGTGCGTTTGGGTACATCCTTAAAAGTTGGGTTAGTGCCGATCGAGATAGCCGCAGGCATTTTACGTATCCCACTGGCGCCGTCGCAGGCCCAAAGCCAACCGGCATAGACACCGTCAGGTGGCACTACCCCGGCAGTTTCCGCATCCAAATTAGCGGTAGGGAAACCTAACTGGCGTCCACGCTGCAAACCATGCACCACCGTGCCTCGCAAGCGATGCGGTCGGCCCAAAATCCGCGCCGCCTCAGCCACATCCCCCTTTTCCAGGGCTTGACGCACCCAGGTTGACGACCAGCGTTTACCGCTGTGTCCGCACACGTTATCTACGATTTCAACCTCAAAACCAAGCTTTTGGCCCAGCTGCTCCAGGGTGTGCCTGTCACCCGCATTGCCGGCCCCAAAGCGCACATCAGAGCCCACCACCACCAGGCGGGCCTTAAGCAGATCCACCAGCCAGGTGCGCACAAAATCCTCGGCGCTTTGGGCGGCAAACTCCAAGGTGTAGTTAACCACCAAGGTGGCATCCACCCCCTGCTGCCCCAGCGCCTCAAAGCGGTCAGCCAAAGACGTGATCAAGTGCAGGTGGGTGTCAGGATCATGCACCAGGCGCGGGTGAGGATCAAAAGTCAGCACCACGCAAGGCACGTCCATTTGCTTAGCGCGCCGCACAGCATGGGCCAAAATCGCCTGATGACCACGATGGACGCCGTCGAAAATACCGATAGTGAGCACGCAGCCAGCAGCTAAATCAAGCTGCGCCACCTGCTTGGGCGAATGTAAAACTTTCACGCGTGTGCGCCACCATTGCAGCCGCATCCACCAGCGCAACCACAACCGCCAGAGCGGGGCTTAGCATCCACCGCACGCAACCCCAAAATATTGCCAGGTTTACGTCCCGGAACCGGAATGGCCTGCGCCATGGGGCCCTGAGGTACCTGAGCTTTAGGCTCCTGCGGCTGCGAAACCTGCTGAGTCAAACTTTTCTCCTATTTCACGCGCCCGCAAAAACTAGCACCGGTCGCAAATGTTTACCTTGATGCTTCAACAATGCCACGGCCTCACCCTGCATGTCTAACGCGGCTAGCACCTTTTGCTTAGCGTTAACAGGGGCCTTGGCCACTTGCACATTTTCTTCCAACTGACGCGGCAAAAACTTACCTTGACGCACGTCCTTAACCTGACCGGGATCTAAAACCAGCCAGTTGAAAGCCTGCCTGAGCACCAGCGGCAGGGGCGTTAGGGCCAAACCCTTAGGGTCAGCGCTGTCAGCATCCTCAGCTACCTGCGCCGACCAGCCGCTAAGAGTGCGTGCGTCGCTGACTTTAAACGGACCCACCAGGGTGCGTCGCAGCGTAGTCAAATGCGCAACTGTTTGCAGCGACAGACCAAAATCGCGAGCCAAAGCCCGAATATAGGTACCTGACGAGCAGCTAACTTGCACCTTCACATCCACCACTGGCACTTGGCCCCAGCCTGGGTAACTGGCGCTAGTGGAGTTAACTTGGCCCAGATCAAAGCTATGAATGGTGACTTGCCTAGCTTCCAGCTCTACCTCCTGACCGCTGCGGGCCAGGTCATAGGCGCGTACGCCGTTAACCTTAATGGCACTAAAACTGCTGGGCACCTGGCTAATTGGGCCAGTTAGCTGAGCGGCAGCAGCCTGCAGGCGCACCAAATCCACCTGCCCGGGAGCCACCACCTGGGTTACCTGGCCGTGAGCATCCTCAGTGTCTGTGCCCACCCCCAGGCGAATAGTGGCCTCATAGGTTTTATCTGCCCCAACCAGGTAGTTCAGCAGCCGGGTAGCTTTACCAACACCCACCGTAAGCAATCCGGTAGCCATGGGGTCTAGTGTGCCCGCATGGCCCACTTTGCGCGTGGCTGCCAGGCGCCGCACCCGGGAAACCACATCGTGGCTGGTGATGCCCAGGTCTTTATCAACCAGTAGCAGCCCGTCGGGGGCGGTTACGGCCCCCCGGGCTACATCCACTGGCCGCACGCGCTCAGTTGCGCCCGGGCCCTGGCTGGGCGCGGCATGGAGGTTTTCACTCACTTTTCAGAGCTGGTCGTGGCTAGAGCGGCCCTGGGCGTCAGCCTGAGCAGCCTCAGCCATGGCCTGTGCCTGCAGGGCAGCAATCTGGCGGTTGTCGACGCCGCCCTCCTGCTCGTCAGCAAAAACGTCCTGCTCGTGCTCAGCCTCCTCAGGGCTAGCGGCACTTTCGGCACTGTCAGCGCTCTCGCCGCTTTCAGCGCTGGCAGCGCTCTCGCCGCTGTCGCTACTGGCAGCGTCCTCGTCCTCATCCTTAGTGCGGTAGGGGTTAGCGTCCCCAGCGTAACTGGCCCCCTCAGCGGCGCGGGCAATGGCGGCGTCGCGCGCCTGAGCCTGAGCCAAAGCATCCTCAATGCTGCGGGCTGTGGTGGGCAACGAGTCTAGCTGGAAGCTGATGGTGGGGGTAAGGCGGATACCCAGGGCTTTGCCTACCTCAGAGCGGATTAGGCCGGTGGCGGACTTTAGGGCGCTGGCGCTACGACGGCGCTCGCCCTCGGTGCCGTAAACCGTGTAGAACACGGTGGCCTGCTGCAAGTCACCGGTGACACGCACATCAGTGATAGTTACGAAACCTAGACGCGGGTCTTTAATGCGGCGCTCAAGCACCTGGGCCACAGTCTTGTGGATTCGGTCAGCAACTCGACGGGCGCGGGCGGGGTCAGCCATGATGGCTCCTTTTCCTGTGAAAGTTTTAGGTGATCTATGTACTTAATTTAATGCTAGTAAAGTGGCGGGCCATTGCTGACCCGCCACCTGCCGCCTTAGGTGGCGACTACCGTTTAGCCTAAGACGTCAGTCTCGCGGCTTTTCGCGCATCTCCCAAGTCTCAATGACATCGCCTTCAGCAATGTCCTTGAAACCTAGGTTAATACCGCATTCGTAGCCTTCGCGTACTTCGGTGACGTCGTCCTTCTCGCGGCGCAAAGACTCGATGGAAAGCTCGTTAGCAACCACCACGCCGTCGCGCACCAAACGGGCCTTAGTGCCACGCTTGATAATGCCGCTGCGGACAATCGAACCAGCGATGTTACCGAACTTGGAGGAACGGAAGACCTGACGAATCTCGGCGCTACCCAGAGCGACCTCTTCGTAGATCGGCTTGAGCATGCCCTTCATCGAGGCTTCAACATCCTCAATGGCGCTGTAGATGACGGAGTAGAACTTCATCTCTACGCCCTCGCGGTCAGCCAGCTCCTGTACACGCTCAGCCGGGCGTACGTTGAAGCCGATGATAACCGCGTTGTCGACGGTAGCCAGGTTGACGTCGTTCTGGGTGATGGCACCCACGCCACGGTGGATGACGCGCAGCTGTACTTCTTCGCCAACATCGATCTTGAGCAGCGACTCTTCCAGGGCCTCAACGGCACCGGAGGCGTCACCCTTAAGGATGAGGTTAAGGGTGTCGACCTTACCTTCCTTAAGCACATCGGCGAGGTTTTCCAGCGATACACGCTTGCGGCGCTTAGCCAGCAGAGCGTTACGGGCAGCAGCTGCACGCTTGTCAGCGATCTGACGGGCAGTGCGGTCCTCAGAGGCCACCAGGAAGGAGTCACCAGCGCTAGGAATGCTGGTCAGACCCAATACCTGAGCCGGGCGAGCCGGGCCGGCCTCTTCCAAAGACTTGCCGTATTCGTCGAACATGGCACGCACGCGACCGTAGGCAGAACCAGCCACGATGGGGTCACCCACGCGCAAGGTTCCACGCTCAACCAGTACGGTTGCCACCGCACCGCGGCCGCGCTCAAGCTTGGCTTCAATAGCCACACCGCGAGCATCAGCGTTGGGGTTGGCGCGCAGGTCCATACCTGCATCTGCCTGCAGCAGTACGGCTTCGAGCAGCTCGTCAATGTTTAGGTGCTGCTTAGCGGAAATGTCAACGAACATGGTGTCGCCACCGTATTCCTCAGGCACCAGACCGTATTCGGTGAGCTGACCACGGATCTTCTCCGGGTTAGCGCCTTCCTTATCGATCTTGTTAACCGCTACCACGATCGGCACGTTAGCACTCTGGGCGTGGTTAAGGGCCTCAACGGTCTGGGGCATCACACCGTCGTCGGCGGCAACCACCAAGATGGCGATGTCAGTTACCCGAGCACCACGCGCACGCATGGCGGTGAAGGCCTCGTGACCAGGCGTATCAATGAAGGTGATGGCGCGCATCTGGCCGTCGTGCTCAACTCGCACCTGGTAGGCACCAATGTTCTGGGTAATACCGCCAGCCTCAGAGTCCACCACGTCAGTGGAACGGATGGCGTCCAGCAGCTTGGTCTTACCGTGGTCGACGTGACCCATAACGGTTACCACCGGAGGACGTACAACCAGCTCAGATTCATCGTCTTCAGCTTCTTCAGCTTCAAGGTCGATGTCGAAGGACTCTAGCAGCTCACGGTCTTCATCTTCAGGCGAGACTACCTGGACATCGTAGCCCAGCTCCTCACCTAGCAGCTTGAAGGTGTCCTCATCCACCGACTGGGTGGCGGTAACCATCTCGCCGAGGCTGAACAGAGCCGTAACCAGGGCTGCGGGGTTGACGTTAATCTTCTCAGCCAGGTCGGTTAGCGTGGCACCCTGACGGACGCGAATTGCCGCGCCGTTACCGCGCGGAATAGCTACGCCGCCAATAATGGGTGCGCTCTGCTGTTCGAATTCCTGGCGCTTAGCGCGCTTGGACTTACGACGACGCGGGGCGTTACCACCGCCGCGACCGAAAGCACCCTGGGTGGAGCCGTTACCGCCACGTCCGCCGCGCGGGCCGCCGAAGCCGCCGCCGGGACGAGCGCCGCCGCCAC